>Ga0224512_10000271_pt1 | contig 54988 bp, 45 predicted proteins | sample SF_May12_sed_USG_4_FD_169103 | JGI IMG/M metagenome (GOLD analysis project Ga0224512, IMG submission 169103) | Sediment microbial communities from San Francisco Bay, California, United States - SF_May12_sed_USGS_13 | ecosystem: Environmental > Aquatic > Marine > Sediment | place: USA...
CCCGATTCTTCATCGGTGCGCACCCTGAACGACGGGTCTTCCTTGGCCAGCTTTCCGAGCGCGACGCCCATCCTTTCCTGGTCCGAGATGGTTTTCGGCTCGACCGCGACCGAAATCACCGGGTCCGGAAAATCCATGCGCTCCAGCATGATCTTGCCGTTGATATCGCACAGCGTGTCGCCGGTGACGACATCCTTGAGACCGACCGCCGCGGCGATATCGCCAGCACGGACCTCTTTCAACTCCTCGCGCGAGTTGGCGTGCATCTGCAGCAGGCGTCCGATGCGCTCCTTCTTGTCGCGCCCCGAATTGTATACCGCGTCGCCGGCGTTGAGTACTCCCGAGTAAACCCGGAAAAACGTCAGGTTGCCGACGAAAGGATCGGTCGCGATCTTGAACGCCAGCGCCGCAAACGGCGCCTCGTCGTCTGCCTCCCTCTCGCCCTCGAACTCGCCGTCGCTGTTGATGCCCTTGATCGGCGGCACGTCCAGCGGCGACGGCAGGTAACGCACCACCGCATCCAGCACTGCCTGCACGCCCTTGTTCTTGAACGCAGATCCGCAAAACGCGGGCACGATTTCGTTTCTCAGGGTTCTGGTACGCAGGCCCTGGTAAATCTCTTCCTCGCCGAGGCTTCCCTCTTCGAGGTATTTTTCCATCAATTCATCGTTGGCTTCGGCCGCGGCTTCCACCATCTTCTCGCGCCAGGCCTCGCAATCCGCGACCATCTCCTGCGGAATGTCCTGTTCCTGGTAGGTCGTTCCCATGTTGTCCTCGTCCCAGATGATCGCCTTCATCCTGACCAGGTCTACCACGCCGCGAAACTTTTCCTCGGCACCGATATTCAGCTGCAGCGGCACCGGGTTACCGCCGAGCCGCTTGCGAATCTGTTCGACCACGCGCAGGAAATCGGCGCCGGCACGGTCCATCTTGTTGACAAAGACCATGCGCGGCACGTGGTACCGGTTTGCCTGGCGCCAGACCGTTTCCGACTGGGGTTCCACACCACCGACCGCATCGAACACCGCGCAGGCTCCGTCCAGCACTCGCAGCGAGCGCTCCACCTCGATGGTGAAATCGACGTGGCCGGGCGTATCGATGATGTTGATACGATGCTGGTCGAACTGATGGTCCATGCCGGACCAGAAACAGGTTGTCGCGGCCGACGTAATCGTAATACCGCGCTCCTGCTCCTGTTCCATCCAGTCCATTACCGCAGCGCCGTCGTGCACCTCGCCAATCTTGTACGAGACACCCGTATAAAACAGTATCCGTTCCGTGGTCGTGGTCTTACCGGCGTCGATATGGGCGATTATGCCTATATTTCGATACCGGGTTATCGGTGTCGTGCGAGCCACCGCTTGCTATCCTTATCGGTTCAGTCGTCTACTACCAGCGGAAGTGAGCAAATGCCTTGTTCGCTTCGGCCATGCGGTGCGTATCTTCACGCTTCTTGACGGCTGTTCCCTTGTTTTCGGATGCATCGAGCAATTCGCCGGCAAGCTTTTGTGCCATGGTTTTTTCACCGCGTTTTTGCGCGGCGTCGATCAGCCAGCGCATCGCCAGCGTATTGCGCCGCGAGGCGCGTACTTCGACCGGTACCTGGTAGGTCGCGCCACCGACGCGGCGCGACTTGACCTCGACCATCGGACGCACGTTTTCGAGCGCCTTTTCCATCAGTTCGACGGAGGCCATGGTGCTTTTCTGGGCCACGTTGTCGAGCGCGTAATACATGATTCTTTCCGCGGTGGATTTTTTTCCATTACGCATGATCATGTTGATGAATTTTGCAATCTGCAGGTCACCGAACTTGGGATCCGGCAGAATGACACGTTTCGGTACTTCTCTACGTCTTGGCATTAATCGACTACCCTTGACTTATGACTTGGGGCGCTTGGCGCCATATTTTGAACGGCCCTGGCGCCGATCCGGGACGCCCTGGGTATCGAGGCTGCCGCGCACCACGTGGTAGCGCACGCCTGGTAAATCCTTGACGCGGCCGCCGCGCACCAGCACCACCGAGTGCTCCTGCAGGTTATGGCCTTCGCCGCCGATATATGAGGCCACCTCGTAACCAGTCGTCAGGCGCACGCGCGCGACCTTGCGGAGCGCCGAGTTCGGTTTTTTCGGGGTCGTGGTGTAAACGCGGGTACATACCCCACGTTTTTGCGGTGACGCTTCGAGTGCGGGTACGTTACTCTTGCTGCGCTTCGACTGGCGCGGTTTACGTACCAGCTGGTTAACTGTTGCCATTTATTCGTCTCTCCTGCGAGCTATCTTCGAATTGCCCCGATCTGCTCGGAGCTACCGCGCCAGCGCGGGTATAACCATTTCCAGCAGCAGGCAAGCTATTGAAAATGTTGGAAAAACATAAAAGGTCAGCTGCTTTTCCAGGGCTGGACAAACCCCAGCGAAGCGTGAGAGGGTCCAGCCATGTTTCGGTATCTCAACGAACAGCAGGCTATACAACCGTATAGCCTGCCATTATGGGAGGCGGAATTTTAGGGGCCAAACCGCCACCTGTCAACCGCTTATTCCGATACCGCGGTCTCCTCGGAGGTCGTTTCCGCCGAGGCCTCGGCGACCGTTTCGATCGCATCCATATCGGGCATCACCGGCATCGCGGGCTGGATGCGATTGCGGCGACGCTCCTCGTGGTAAGTCTGCCCGGTACCCGCCGGTATCAGGCGGCCCACGATGACATTCTCCTTGAGGCCGCGTAAATCGTCCTTGGCGCCCTTGACCGCTGCCTCGGTCAGCACACGCGTGGTTTCCTGGAACGAAGCCGCCGAGATAAACGACTCGGTCACCAGCGATGCCTTGGTGATACCGAGCAGATCCTGTTCATAGGTCGCCGGTTTCTTGTTCATCGCCACCACCTTGTCGTTGGTGTCGAGCACGCGCGCCTTGTCGACCTGGTCGCCGCGCAGCAGCCGGGTGTCGCCGCCATCCACGATGGTGACCTTGCGCAGCATCTGGCGCACGATAACCTCGATGTGCTTGTCGTTGATCTGCACGCCCTGCAGCCGGTAGACGTCCTGGACCTCGTTAACCATGTAGTTGGTCAGGTCACGAACGCCCTTGATGCGCACGATATCGTGTGAATCGAGTTCACCGTCGACCAGGGTTTCACCCTTCTCGACAGACTCACCCTCGAACACGTTGATGTGGCGGAACTTCGGTATCAGGGTTTCGATCGATTCACCCTCGCTGTCGGTAATGACCAGGCGCTTCTTGCCCTTGGTTTCCTTACCGAAAGAAACGGTACCGGTCATTTCGGCCAGAATAGCCGGTTCCTTGGGTTTGCGCGCCTCGAACAGGTCCGCAACGCGCGGCAGACCACCGGTGATATCGCGGGTCTTGGTCGATTCCTGCGGAATTCTCGCAAGCACGTCGCCAACCTTGATCTTGGCGCCGTCTTCGACGTTGACGAAAGCACCGCCCGGCAGCATGTAATGTACCGGGATATTGGTACCCGCATAACAGAGCACCTTGCCCTTGCCGTCGACCAGTTCCACCGTCGGACGCAATTCCTTGCCCGTGTTGGAGCGAATCGAATCTTCCATGACTTCGATGGTGGTCAAACCGGTCATATCGTCGACGCGATGCTGTACCGTTACCGCCTCGACAAAGTCGCTGAACTTGACCTTGCCCGCAACCTCGGTGATGACCGGGTGCATATGCGGATCCCAGGTCGCCAGCGTCTGTCCGGCAGTCACCTCGGCGCCATCGACGACGGCGAATTCCGCGCCATAAGGAATCTTGTAACGCTCTTTCTCGCGGCCGGTGGCCTCGTCGACAACACCGACTTCACCGGAGCGCGAAACCGCGATCAGGCGCTTGCTCGAATTTTCCACCACCTTGATGTTGTGGAAACGAACGCTGCCGTTGTTCCTGACCTCGATGCTGTTGACCGAGGCCGAGCTGCTCGCGGCACCACCGATGTGGAAGGTCCGCATCGTCAGCTGGGTACCGGGCTCGCCGATGGACTGCGCCGCGATAACGCCGACGGCCTCGCCTTTGCAGACCTTGTGCCCGCGCGCCAGTTCGCGCCCGTAGCACTGCACGCAGATGCCGTGCCGCGTCTCGCAGGTTACCGCCGAACGCACCATCAATTCGTCAATGCCGAGCTGGTTGATGATTTCGACTTCGCGTTCTTCGAGCAGGGTCCCGCGAGCGATGATCACCTTGCCCTTCTCGTCCTTGAGATCTTCCTGGATCACGCGCCCGAGAACGCGCTCACCGAGATCGACGACGATGTCGCCACCCTCGATGACAGGGCGCAGCACGATCCCTTCCTCGGTACCGCAGTCGTCCATGTTGACGACCAGGTCCTGGGATACATCGACCAGCCGGCGCGTCAGGTAACCGGAGTTCGCAGTCTTGAGCGCGGTGTCGGCAAGACCCTTGCGCGCGCCGTGAGTCGAGATAAAGTACTGCAGAACGTCCAGTCCCTCGCGGAAGTTCGCGGTGATCGCGTTTTCGATGATCGAACCATCGGGCTTGGCCATCAGGCCCCGCATACCGGCGAGCTGGCGTATCTGCGCCGCACTACCGCGCGCGCCGGAATCTGCCATGACGAAAATCGAGTTGAACGAATCCTGCACCACCTCGTTACCCTCGGCGTCGATCACGGTTTCCTTGCCGATCTCGTTCATCATCGCGCGCGCCACCTTGTCGTTGGCGTGCGACCAGATGTCGACCACCTTGTTGTAACGTTCGCCCGCGGTAACCAGGCCGGTGGACCACTGCTTTTCGATGTCCTTGATTTCCGCCTCGGCAGCCTTGATCAGATCGACCTTCTCTTCCGGCACGATCATGTCGTTGACGCCGATCGAGATACCCGAGCGGGTGGCGTAATGATAACCGGTGTACATCAGCTGGTCGGCGAGAATAACCGTGTCCTTGAGACCCACTTCGCGGTAACAGGCGTCGATCAGCTTCGATACCGCCTTCTTGTCCAGCGTCTTGTTGATCAATGAAAACGGCAGGCCTTCGGGCAGCATTTCGCTGAGGATAGCGCGACCGACCGTGGTATCGACCAGGGTCCTGGTCTGCACGCGATCGCCGTTCTCATCCTTGTGGTATTCGAGCACGCGGCACTTGATACGCGCCTGCAGTTCGATCACCTTGCCGTGATAGGCGCGCAGTACTTCCTTGGCATCGGCAAAGATCATGCCTTCGCCCTGCACGTTGATCTTGTCGCGCGTCATGTAATACAGCCCGAGGATAATATCCTGGGTCGGTACGATAATCGGCTTGCCGTTTGCGGGCGACAGAATATTGTTCGAAGACATCATCAGCGCACGCACTTCGAGCTGCGCCTCGATCGACAGCGGTACGTGCACCGCCATCTGGTCGCCGTCGAAATCGGCGTTGAAAGCGGTACACACCAGCGGGTGCAGCTGAATCGCCTTGCCCTCGATCAGGATCGGTTCGAATGCCTGGATACCGAGCCGGTGCAGCGTCGGCGCGCGGTTGAGCATGATCGGATGTTCGCGAATAACCTCTTCGAGAATATCCCAGACCTCGGCCACCTCGCGCTCGACCAGTTTTTTCGCGGCCTTGATCGTGGTTGCGAGTCCGCGCATCTGCAACTTGCTGAAAATAAACGGCTTGAACAGTTCCAGCGCCATTTTCTTCGGCAATCCGCACTGGTGCAGCTTGAGCGTCGGGCCAACCACGATAACCGAGCGGCCCGAGTAGTCGACACGCTTGCCGAGCAGGTTCTGGCGGAAACGCCCCTGCTTGCCCTTGATCATGTCTGACAGGGATTTAAGCGGACGCTTGTTGGTGCCGGTAATCGCGCGGCCGCGGCGACCGTTATCGAGCAACGCGTCTACCGACTCCTGCAGCATGCGCTTCTCGTTGCGCACGATGATATCGGGCGCGTTCAGCTCGAGCAGGCGCTTGAGACGGTTGTTACGGTTGATGACGCGCCGGTACAGATCATTCAGATCGGAGGTCGCGAAACGGCCGCCGTCGAGCGGCACCAACGGACGCAGATCGGGCGGCAATACCGGCAGCACGGTCATGACCATCCATTCGGGACGATTGCCCGAATCGATGAAGGCCTCGACCAGCTTGAGGCGCTTGGACAGGCGCTTGAACTTGGTCTCCGACTTGGTGCTTTCGATTTCCTCGCGCAATTCCTGGGCTTCGTGGTTCAGATCCACGGCCTTCAGCAATTCGTAGACCGCCTCGGCACCCATCTTGGCGTTGAAATCGTCGCCGAACTCCTCTATCGCCTCGAGGTAAGCCTCGTCGGTCAGCAGCTGCCCTTTCTCCAGCGTGGTCATACCCGGATCGATGACGACGAAGCCCTCGAAGTAGAGCACGCGCTCGATATCGCGCAGCGTCATGTCGAGCAACAGCCCGATGCGTGACGGCAGCGATTTCAGAAACCAGATGTGCGCGATCGGGCAGGCCAGTTCGATATGGCCCATGCGCTCGCGTCGCACCTTGGTCTGGGTCACCTCGACGCCGCACTTTTCGCAGACCACGCCACGATGCTTGAGACGCTTGTACTTTCCGCACAGGCACTCGAAATCCTTGACCGGACCGAAAACCTTGGCGCAGAAAAGACCGTCGCGCTCCGGCTTGAAGGTGCGGTAGTTGATCGTCTCGGGCTTCTTGACTTCACCGTAAGACCAGGAACGAACCATGTCGGGCGAGGCCAGGCCCACCTTGATGTGGTCAAAATCTTCGTCCGCACCCTGTTTCTTTAAGAGATTCAGTAAGTCTTTCATAGTTATTCCTGCTCAAGTTCGATGTTCAGGCACAGGGAACGGATTTCCTTGAGCAGAACGTTAAACGATTCGGGCATTCCTGCCTCCATGCTGAAATCGCCGTCGACGATGTTTTTGTACATCTTGTTACGGCCATTGACATCGTCCGACTTGACCGTCAGCATTTCCTGCAGGGTGTAAGCCGCGCCGTATGATTCCAGCGCCCAGACTTCCATCTCGCCGAAACGCTGACCGCCGAACTGCGCCTTGCCGCCCAGCGGCTGCTGGGTAACGAGGCTGTAAGGACCGGTCGAACGCGCATGCATCTTGTCGTCGACGAGGTGGTTCAGTTTCAGCATGTACATGTAACCGACCGTGACCGGACGATCGAAGGGTTCACCGGTGCGGCCATCGATCAGCGTGGTCTGGCCCGTTTCTGGCAGCTCCGCCAGCGCCAGCATGTTCTTGATTTCCTCTTCCTCGGCGCCGTCGAAAACCGGGGTCGCCATCGGCACGCCGCCCCTGAGGTTTTCGCAGAGCTGCACGACGTCGCCATCGCTGAGTTCCTTGAGCCTCAGTTTCTCGGAGTTGTTGTTGTAGATTTTCCTGAGAAAAGTCTTCAACTCCTCGACCTTGCGCTGCTGGTCCAGCATTTCGCCGATCTTCAATCCGAGACCGGCCGCGGCCCAGCCCAGATGCGCCTCGAGAATCTGACCGACGTTCATGCGCGAGGGCACGCCCAGCGGGTTGAGCACCACGTCTACCGGGGTGCCGTCCTCGCGATATGGCATATCCTCTTCGGGTACGATCATCGATACCACGCCCTTGTTGCCATGGCGCCCCGCCATCTTGTCGCCGGGCTGCATGCGGCGCTTGACCGCAACGTAGACCTTGACCATCTTCAGGACGCCGGGCTTGAGATCGTCACCGGCGGTGACTTTCTTTTTCTTTTCCTCGAACAGGCGATCGAACTCGGCGCGCTGCGATTCGAGCTGCTCGTTCAGCGATTCCATCTGCTTGGCCAGCTTGTCGTCGATAACGCGTATCTTCGACCACTGGTCGCGTCCGATCGACGCCAGGTAATCGGCGGTGATCACGCCGTTTTTCTTCATCCCGCCGGGACCGCCGCTGGCTTTCTTGCCGGTGCAAAGCCGCGCCACGCGCTGGTAGATATTTTCCTCGATGATGCGGAACTGGTCGTCCAGGTCTTTCTTCAGCGCGTCGATTTCGATGCGCTCGTTATCGAGCGCGCGCGCATCTTTCTCGACGCCATCGCGGGTGAAAACGCGAACGTCGACAACGGTGCCGGTAACGCCCGACTTCATGCGCAGCGAGGTGTCCTTAACGTCGGAAGCCTTTTCTCCGAAAATCGCGCGCAGCAGTTTTTCCTCGGGGGTCAGCTGGGTTTCGCCTTTCGGGGTAACCTTGCCGACCAGGATATCACCCGGCTTGACCTCGGCGCCGACGTATACCACGCCGGATTCGTCCAGCTTGGACAGCAGGCCTTCGCTGACGTTCGGGATATCGGCGGTAATCTCCTCCGCGCCCAGCTTGGTATCGCGTGCGAGACAGCTCAGCTCTTCGATGTGCACGGTGGTAAAGCGATCTTCCTTGACCACGCGCTCGGACAGCAGGATCGAATCCTCGAAGTTGTAACCGTTCCAGGGCATGAACGCGACCTGCATGTTCTGTCCCAGCGCCAGCTCACCCATATCCGTGGAAGCGCCGTCGGCCAGCACGTCGCCGGCCTCGATTTCGTCTCCCGGCCGCACCAGCGGTTTCTGGTTGATACAGGTGTTCTGGTTGGAACGGGTGTACTTGGTGAAATTATAGATATCGACACCGGGCTCGCCTTCGCTGGTCTCCGAGTCGTGAACCCGGACCACCGCGCGGCTGGCGTCGACCGAATCGACCACGCCACCGCGCAGCGCCTTGACCGTGGTGCCGGAATCGACCGCCACCGCGCGTTCCATACCGGTGCCGACCAGCGGCTTCTCGGCTCGCAGGCAGGGCACGGCCTGGCGCTGCATGTTCGAGCCCATCAACGCGCGGTTGGCGTCGTCGTGCTCGAGGAACGGAATCAGCGACGCGGCGACCGAAACGATCTGCTTCGGCGACACGTCCATGTAGTCGATCTTGTCGGCTGTCGACAGGATGGACTCGTTCTGGTGACGACAGGGGATCAGGTCGTCGACCATCGCGCCCTTCTTGTCCAGCGTGACGTTGGCCTGAGCGATCTGGTACTGGCTTTCCTCGATCGCCGACAGGTATTCGACCTGGTTGGTGACCTTGCCGTTGACCACCTTGCGATAAGGGGTCTCGAGAAAACCGTAATGATTGGTGCGCGCGTAAACCGACAGCGAGTTGATCAATCCGATATTCGGACCTTCAGGGGTTTCGATCGGGCATACGCGACCGTAATGCGTCGGGTGCACGTCGCGCACCTCGAAGCCCGCGCGTTCACGCGTCAGGCCGCCCGGCCCCAGCGCCGAGACGCGGCGCTTGTGGGTGACTTCCGACAGCGGGTTGTTCTGGTCCATGAACTGGGACAACTGGCTCGAGCCGAAGAATTCCTTGACCGCGGCGGCAACCGGCTTGGCGTTGATAATGTCCTGCGGCATCAGGCCTTCCGATTCGACCAGACCGAGACGGTCGCGTACCGCGCGCTCGACGCGCACGATGCCGGTACGAAATGCGTTTTCCGCCATCTCGCCGACGCTGCGGATGCGGCGGTTACCCAGGTGGTCGATGTCGTCCACGTGTCCGTTGCCGTTGCGAATGTCGATCAGCACCTTCATGACGTCGACGATGTCTTCCGTCGACAGGATGCCTTCGCCGTCGATACTTTCGCGGCCGAGGCGGCGATTGAATTTCATGCGCCCAACCTCGGACAGGTCGTAGCGTTCTTCGTTGAAGAACAGGTTCTGAAACAGGTTCTCCGCCGATTCGCGCGTCGGCGGTTCGCCCGGGCGCATCATGCGATAAATCTCGACTTTTGCCTCGAGATCGTTGGTGGTCGGGTCCAGCGCCAGCGAATTCGAGATATAGGGTCCGCGGTCGACGTCATTGGTGAAGATCGTGCGGATCTCCTTGATGCCCTTGTCGCGAATCATCGCCAGCATTTCCTCGGTGACTTCGTCGTTGGCATTGGCGAAGATTTCGCCGGTTTCCGCGTCGACCAGATTTTCGGACAGGACCTTGCCGTAGAGGTACTCGTCGGGCACGGCCAACTGCTTGATTTTCGAAGCTTTCAGCTGTTTGATATGCAGCGCGGTGATGCGCCGACCCTGCTGCACCAGCACCTTGTTCTTGACCTTGATATCGAAAGTCGCGGTTTCGCCTTTCAGCCAGTCGGCTTCGAGCATCATGTTGATACCGGTTTTGACCAGCTTGAACACGTTGTGGTCGAAAAACATATCGAGCATCTGCACGTTATCGAAGCCGAGTGCGCGCAGCAGGATACTGGCGGGCAGCTTGCGGCGACGGTCGATACGCACGAATAGCGAATCCTTGGGATCGAATTCGAAGTCCAGCCACGAACCGCGATAAGGAATAACGCGCGCCGAAAACAGCAGCTTGCCCGATGAATGGGATTTGCCGCGGTCGTGGTCGAAAAACACGCCCGGCGAACGGTGCAGCTGCGAGACGATGACACGCTCGGTGCCGTTGATGACGAAGGTGCCGTTCTCGGTCATCAGGGGCATTTCGCCCATGTAGACTTCCTGCTCCTTGATATCCTTGACCGAGCGGTTCTTGGCCGAGGCTTCCTTGTCATAGATGACCAGTCGCACCAGCACGCGCAGCGGCGCGGCATAGGTCAGGCCGCGAATCTGGCATTCCTTGACGTCGAACACGGGATCGCTGATGCGATAGCTGACGTACTCTAGCTCGACGTTGCCGCTGAAACTGACGATCGGAAAAATGGACTCGAAGGCACGCTGCAAACCGGTGCCTTCCTGCTCCCCGCCCGGGTTTAGAAAACGCTTGTATGAGTCGGTCTGAATTGCAAGCAGGTAGGGTTCGTCGATAACAGCCGGTCGCTTGCCAAAATCCCTGCGAATACGTTTTTTCTCAGTAAAAGAGTATGCCATCTATAGTCACCACTAATAACGTTTTCATGTTGCCTGCCCGTAAGCCTGTGCCCCCGGGAAGCGCGCGCGGGCCGATGACTTTCCAGTCATCAGCCCTTGCACAAAGTTAACGGGTACGAATACCCAAGAACCGCGAGCTACTTGAGCTCTACGGTTCCGCCAGCTTCTTCAATCTGCTTTTTCATTTCCTCGGCTTCGGCCTTGGAGGCGGCTTCCTTGACGGTGGTAGGTGCACCTTCCACCATGTCCTTGGCTTCCTTCAGTCCGAGGCCGGTAATTCCGCGAACCGCCTTGATGACGCCGACTTTCTTGTCACCAAAACCGGTCAGAACCACGTCGAATTCATCCTTTTCGGCGACGGCTTCGCCACCCGCGTCACCAGCCGCTGCGGCGGCCGGCGCTGCAGCAACTGCCGCGGCAGCGGAAACGCCAAATTTCTCTTCCATCGCGGCGATTAAATCGACGACTTCCATGACCGTCATGTTCGATAAAGTTTCCAGAATGTCTTCTTTTGAAACTGCCATTAGGTTTTCTCCTGATACAGAAAATTAAGTTATTGCTTCTGGTCGCGAATCGCGGCTACGGTTCGAGTCAACTTGCCGGGCACCTCGTTCATGGTGCGCGCCAGTTTCTCTACCGGTGCCTTCATCACGGCCATCAGCAAGCTGATAGCTTGATCGTAGGTTGGCAACGAGGCCAGCCGCTTGATTTCCGATGGCTCGAGCAGCTGTCCGCCGAAGGCGATCAGCCTGACAACGAGCTTGTCGTTGCTCTTCGAATAATCCTGCAGCACCCTGGCGGCTCCGCCGGGTTCTTCCATCGAAAATGCGTAAACCATCTGCCCCCGCAACGCGTCATTCATGCAATCGTAGTCGGTGCCCTCAAATGCACGCTTGGCCAGGGTGTTCTTGACCACGCGCATCTGCACGTTCGACTCACGAGCCTTGACCCGCAACGCGGTCATCTCGCCAACAGTCAAGCCCTGGTACTCAGCTGCAATGACGGAATGCGCCTGCGCCGCAACCTCGGCTACCTCGCTGACGACACTCTGTTTTTGCTCGAGAGTTAAAGGCATATGACTTCTCCTGATTAAGTTAAACACCGGGCCTGCGCCCGGACCTTAAGTCCCTTTCGCGGCATATCGCCGAACTCCTTACGACTTCTCAACCAGGATTTCCTGTCTCAGAAGATCGTCTACGCAGGAAATTAAGATAAGCGTATGCCTATCACCCACGGTCTTTGACGAGTGACCTGCCAGTAGCAGATCGTCTCAAAGATTCCTAAAATGTCATTTCCGCCAGCGGCGGAAAGGACCTCTCAAATCGTCATCCCCGCGCAAGCGGGGTTCTCGTATTGCGGCGGAGTTGAAGACTCTAGACTCCGTCCGACCTCTGTTCGTTCCGTCGATTCCGCCAGCGGCGGAAATAACTCCTCCCGGGATGATGCCGGCTTAGGCCGGCGTCACTTGATCGATAAGGACGCCTGATCGACCGCGAAACCAGCTCCCATCGTGGTCGAGATCGAAATTTTCTTGAGATACACACCCTTCGACGAACTCGGCTTGGCCTTTTTCAGATCGGTCAGCAGGAATTCGAGGTTCTCACGCAGCTGCGCAACCTCGAAGCTGGCCTTGCCGATGGTGCAGTGCACGATGCCGCCCTTGTCGGTGCGATAACGCACCTGTCCGGCCTTGGCGTTCTGTACCGCGGTTGCAACGTCGGCCGCAACCGTGCCGACCTTTGGATTCGGCATCAGGCCACGGGGACCGAGCACCTGGCCCAGCTGCCCGACCACGCCCATGGCGTCGGGGCTTGCGATGACAACATCGTAATTCAGGTCGCCGCCCTTGATCGAATCCGCCAGGTCCTGCATACCGACCACATCGGCGCCTGCAGTTCTGGCCTTTTCGGCATTCTCGCCCTGAGCAAAAACCGCGATACGCACTTGCTTCCCGGTTCCGTTGGGCAGCACGCTGGAGCCACGCACGTTCTGGTCTGATTTGCGCGGATCGACACCGAGGTTGATTGCCGCATCGACGGATTCGTCGAATTTGGCTGTGCTGCATTCTTTCAGCAGGCTCAGACCTTCGTCGATCGGGTAGAGATGCGTCCTGTCGAACTTGCTGCGTATCTCCGCCATGCGCTTAGACAACCTGGCCATGTCACACGCCCTCCACGTCGAGGCCCATACTGCGGGCACTGCCGGCGATGATGCGTACCGCCGCATCCATATCGTTGGCGTTCAGGTCTTTCATCTTGGTCGTTGCGATTTCTTCGAGCTGGGCCCGCGTGACCTTGCCGATCTTGTCGGAATTCGGTGTGCCGCTGCCCTTGGCGACGCCCGCCGCCTTGCGCAACAGCACGGCTGCCGGGGGCGTCTTGATCTCGAAGGTGAAGCTCTTGTCCGTGAATACCGCGATAACCACCGGCAACGGCATACCGTTCTCGACATCCTGGGTCTGCGCGTTGAACGCCTTGCAGAATTCCATGATGTTGAGACCATGCTGGCCGAGCGCGGGGCCGACCGGCGGACTCGGATTGGCGGCTCCGGCGGGAACCTGCAACTTGATGTACTTCTCTATCTTCTTAGCCATTTAAGCCTTCTCCCGGGTGCAAGCGGATGATTCTCGGATCAACCTCCCCATCGCGGGCCCCGTCAAACTGTCGCTGATCGCAACTCATCACCGCGCAAGCGGGGATGAGTTCCTGTACCGCAACCGGAGCCGGGCCCCAATTTTAAAATTCCGAAAATTCGGAAACCTTCTATCAGCCCTTCTCGACCTGGCCGAAGGTTAGTTCGACCGGTGTGGAACGACCAAAAATCTGCACCGAAACGAGCATCTTGCTCTTTTCGTAATTGACTTCTTCGACCACGCCGTTGAAGTCGTTGAATGGGCCATCGTTGACTCGCACCACTTCCCCTACCTCGAACAGGACCTTCGGGCGCGGGCGATCGACCCCCTCTTCGACGCGATTCAGGATCGCATCGGCTTCGGCCTCGGTAATCGGCGCGGGTCTGTCGCTGGTGCCGCCGATGAAACCAAGCACCTTGGGTACCTCCTTCACCATATGCCAGGTATCGTTATTCATTTCCATCTGCACCAGCACGTAGCCGGGAAAGAACTTGCGCTCGCTCTTGCGCCGGTTACCCTCGCGCATTTCGACCACTTCTTCGGTCGGCACCATGATTGCGCCAAACTTGTCCTTGTGCGCCGACGCCGCGATTCGGCTCTCGAGCACCTTCTTGACGTATGACTCGAATCCGGAATAAGCGTGCACCACGTACCAGCGCTGGCTGGAAACGGGCTTCTTTTCGTCCGCAGGCGCTGCTTCGGCGACGTCGCCGCTAGACGCATCGGCCGCGATCACAGGTTCCACTGCCGATTCCTCGTCAGCAGCGGGCGCCTGCGCGTCAGCTTTCTCTGCAGCAGATTCCTCTGCCGCGGAAGCCTGCGCGTCAGCTTCCTCTGCAGCAGATTCCTCTGCCGCGGACGCTTCCAGCGGACTTGCTTCGACCTTCTCTTCTTCGTCAACCATTTTAATTTAAGCCAGTAACTTGCTAACGCCCCATCCCAGAAACATATCGAATAGCCACAACATTATTGCGACCAGCACGACCATGAAAAGCACCGCGATCGTGGTTTGCAACGTCTCCTGGCGCGTCGGCCATACGACCTTGCGCACCTCTACCCGCGCATCCTTGACGAACTCGAGGCTGCGCCGACCCGGCTCGGAGGTTGCCGCGATCAGAAACGCCACGACCGCGACCGCCAGCATGCCCAGCACGCGCAGCAGTTGCGACTCGTCTTCGAAGTAATAAAAGCCCACCACGCCGGCGATTAAAACCAGCACGGCCGTCATTAACTTGAATGTGTCGAATGCCGACGATGATGTTTCGGTCTTGGTGACCACTAAATACCTCGAAATCCACAATAATGGCAGGACAGGAGGGAATCGAACCCCCAACCTGCGGTTTTGGAGACCGCTGCTCTGCCAATTGAGCTACTGTCCTAATCTGGTGGCAGCCGCCTCCTGCGCTCCGCCATCGAACAAAGGGCGGGGATGGTAGCCCATCTCCCGCCCTTATGCAATGCCAATTTAAGACTTACTCAAGAATCTTGGATACGACGCCGGCACCCACGGTGCGTCCGCCTTCGCGGATCGCAAAACGCAAGCCATCTTCCATCGCAATCGGGGCGATCAGCTGCACTTCCATCTTCACATTATCTCCCGGCATCACCATCTCGACACCCGACGGCAGTTCGCAGGCACCCGTCACGTCCGTCGTGCGAAAGTAAAACTGCGGCCGGTATCCGTTGAAAAACGGCGTATGACGACCACCCTCTTCCTTCGACAGGATGTAAACCTCGCACTCGAACTTGGTGTGCGGCGTAATCGATCCCGGCTTCGCCAGCACCTGACCGCGCTCTACTTCCTCGCGCTTGGTGCCGCGCAGCAGTACGCCCACGTTATCGCCCGCCTCGCCCTGGTCCAGCAGCTTGCGGAACATCTCCACACCGGTACATACCGTCTTTTGCGTCGGCTTGATACCCACAATCTCGATTTCCTCGCCCACCTTGATCACGCCGCGCTCGATACGCCCCGTCACCACGGTACCCCGGCCTGAAATCGAAAACACGTCTTCCACCGGCATCAGGTAATCACCGTCCGTCGCGCGCTCCGGCTCCGGTACGTATGAGTCCAGCGCCTCCACCAGCTTCTCGATCGACTGCGTGCCAATCTCGCTGTCATCCCCTTCCAGCGCCTTCAGCGCAGAACCAATGATCACCGGCGTGTCATCGCCCGGAAAATCGTAGGCGTCCAGCAGCTCGCGAATTTCCATCTCCACCAGCTCCAGCAGCTCCTCGTCGTCGACCATGTCCGCCTTGTTCATGTACACCACGATGTAGGGCACGCCAACCTGGCGCGACAGCAGAATGTGCTCGCGCGTCTGCGGCATCGGGCCGTCCGCCGCCGATACCACCAGGATCGCCCCGTCCATCTGCGCCGCACCCGTGATCATGTTCTTCACGTAATCCGCGTGACCCGGGCAGTCGACGTGCGCGTAGTGACGGTTCGGCGACTCGTATTCCACGTGCGAGGTCGCAATCGTGATGCCGCGCGCCTTCTCTTCCGGCGCGTTGTCGATCTCGTCAAACGCCTTCACGGTGCCGCCCATCTTCGCCGCCATCACCTTCGTCAGCGCCGCCGTCAGCGTCGTCTTACCGTGATCGACGTGACCGATCGTGCCCACGTTTACATGGGGCTTGGTTCTCTGAAATTTCTCTTTTGACACGACTCTTATCCTCTATCAAAAAATAAAACCTGTAATTCCGGGGACAGTTTACTTAATTCGCCGCAGGCGAATTAAGTAAACTGTCCCCCTGATCGCTCTCATCATCGCCCTTCAGCAACGAAGACTCCAACGCCCGGGGCCTGGCACATCGAGGCGCCGATATCTACGGCGTTCCGCGCTGAACATGGCCATCGCAAAAAACCGCGTTTTCTGCGATATGTCGCGACACCCGGTCAATGCGGCCCTGGGTATCGTCTCAAATTGGTGCTCATAACTGGAATCGAACCAGTGACCTCTTCCTTACCAAGGAAGTGCTCTACCGCCTGAGCTATATGAGCGTTATTCCCTTACCTCTCCTGCATCTGGAGCGGGTGGCGGGAATCGAACCCGCGTCATCAGCTTGGAAGGCTGAGGTAATAGCCACTATACGACACCCGCGAAAAATGCAATATTTTACGCCTTTTTCGACTCCTTATATATACAGAGGCCGAAAATTTGGGGGAGGACTGCGTATCCCGCCCCTGTCAATACTGTCATTTCGCACCGGGTCGAGGTGACGTTCCAACCTCGAAAAACACTGCCACGATTCCGGGGACACCATACTCGATTCGCCCCGCTTCCACCTTCCACGACAACGCGGTCGATGAATCGGGTATCACACCCCAAAAATTCTCGCCAATCCCACCCGACACCATCTTTTATGCAGACCGACGGTCCGTATAAAAGATGGTGGAGGGGGGTGGATTCGAACCACCGAAGGCAGTGCCAACAGATTTACAGTCTGTCCCCTTTGGCCACTCGGGAACCCCTCCAAAGCAAGGGGCGTATTCTCTACACGCCCCCCGGCCATGTCAATAGCGATGAGCCTCGGCACCTAAATTAATCAACAACTTACCCGGTGCAGGCGCTACTTGGCGGCACGCCGCTCCTTGACCTCCTTGATGACCTCTTCGGCGACATTTTTCGGACAGGGCAGGTAGTGCTCGAACTCCATCGAAAACTGGCCCCGACCCGATGTCATGGTGCGCAAATCGCCGATATAGCCAAACATGTCCGACAACGGCACGTCGGCCTTGACGCGAACGCCCGTCGGGGTCGGTTCCTGCGCCTTGATCATGCCGCGCCGACGGTTGAGGTCGCCAATCACGTCACCGACATGATCCTCGGGTACGTATACGTCCACCTTCATGATCGGTTCCATCAGCTGCGGACCAGCCTTCGGGATGGTCTGGCGATAGGCGCCCCTGGCCGCGGTTTCGAAAGCCACCGCCGAAGAGTCGACCGCATGGAAGGCACCGTCGTAAAGCGTAATCTTGACGTCGAGCAGCGGGAATCCGGCGAGCACACCCTCGTGCATACAGCTCGCGAAACCTTTCTCGATCGCGGGCCAGAATTCGCGCGGTACGTTGCCGCCGGTAACGGTGGATTCGAACTGGTACCCGCTGCCGGGTTCGCCGGGCTCGACGATATAGTCGATCTTGCCGAACTGACCCGAACCGCCGGTTTGCTTCTTGTGCGTGTAGCTGTCCTCGACCCGCTGGGTAATGGTTTCACGGTAGGCGACCTGCGGCTTGCCGACCTCGACATCGACCATGTGGGTGCGACGCAGGATGTCGACCTTGATATCGAGGTGCAGCTCACCCATACCCTTGATGATGGTTTCGCCGGAGTCCTCGTCGGTTTCGACGTAGAACGACGGGTCCTCCTTGACCATCTTGCCGATCGCAATCCCCATTTTCTCGGATGCCGCCTGGTCCTTGGGCTTGATCGCAATCGAGATAACCGGATCCGGGAATACCATCGGCTCGAGCGTAGCCGGATGCTTGACATCGGCCAGGGTATGACCGGTTTGAACATTCTTCAGACCGACCAGCGCAACGATATCGCCGGCTTCCGCCGAATCACGCTCCATGCGGTCGTCGGCATGCATTTCGACGATACGGCCGATGCGTTCCGTCTTGCCGGTAAAGGTATTGAGCACGGTATCGCCCTTGGCAATCTTGCCCGAATAGATTCGCGTGAAAGTCAGTGCGCCGAAGCGGTCGTCCATGATCTTGAACGCCAGCGCGCGCAACGGCTTGTCCGGATCGACCAACGCGACCTCGCCGGTTTCGTTGCCCTCGAGATCGATTTCGGGCTGCGGCTTGACCTCGGTCGGATTGGGCAGGTAATCGACCACGGCGTTCAGCACCAGCTGGATGCCCTTGTTCTTGAATGCCGATCCGCAGTAGGTCGGGAAGAAATCGAGCGCGATCGTGCCTTTGCGGACGCAGCGCTTGATTTCGTCGAGCCCGGGTTCTTCACCCTCGAGGTACATCATCAGCAATTCGTCATCCTGCTCTAGCGCTGTTTCGATCAGTTTCTCGCGGTATTCCTCGATTATGTCGGCCATGTCGGCGGGCGGATCCTGGATCGTGTAATTGGTCGGGTCGCCCGATTCATCCCATACCCAGGCCTTACGGGTCAGCAAATCCACGACGCCGACAAAGTTTTCCTCGGTTCCGATCGGCAAGGTCATCACCAGCGGGTGCGCGCCGAGTACGTCCTCTACCTGCTTTACCACGCGGTAAAAATCGGCGCCAAGGCGATCGAGCTTGTTGACGAAAATGATGCGCGAAACTTCGGAATCGTTGGCATAGCGCCAGTTGGTTTCGGACTGGGGCTCGACGCCGCCGGAACCACAGAAAACACCAACGCCGCCATCGAGTACCTTGAGCGAACGGTAGACTTCGATAGTGAAGTCGACGTGCCCGGGGGTATCGATAATATTGAGCCGATGACCGTTCCACTCGCAGCTGGTCGCGGCGGACTGGATCGTTATACCGCGCTCCTGCTCCTGGTCCATGAAATCGGTGGTCGCGGCGCCATCGTGCACTTCGCCGATTTTATGAATCTTGCCGGTAAGCTTTAAAATGCGCTCGGTAGTCGTGGTTTTACCGGCGTCAACGTGGGCAAAAATGCCGATATTCCGATAAGTCTTCAGGTTAGCCATGGTGATGGTGTCCAGTAAAAAGTAAAAAATCTAGTTGAGCCGAGGCCCCTGCCGCGGAATTCCCAGCACAAAAAGACCCGTCTTTGCCGCATCAAAGACGCAAAAGTTATTGTAAAATATTGATTTACAAGGAAATTCTGCGAGGCCCGAATTCTGCCGGCGCATATTCTAACACACTGTCGCGAAACTGATAGTACCGGCCGGGATTTATTCGCCGGAAAAATAACATAGTCCCAAGCCGGGATTTTTCAATCATTTTTAGCAGGTCAAATTCCGGGGACACAACACTAAACTGCCAGCTAAGTATCGTGTCCCCGTAACCCGCAGGTTTAGCGGTGCCTGAAATCGGGGCTACGTTTTTCGACAAAGGCGGCCATCCCTTCCTTCTGATCGTCGAGGGCAAAGGTGGACTTGAACATTTGCCGCTCGGTTTTGACACCCTGGGTCAGGCTGGTCTCGAGTGCCAGGTCTACCGCCTGCCGGGCCATGGAAACGATGGGGCGCGAATAGCCAGCGATTTTGGCGGCGGCCGCGAGCGCGACGTCGAGATATGAATCTAGCGCTTCCACGCGCGCCGCAAGCCCGCTGCGTTCCGCCTCGCTGGCGTCCATCATGCGCCCGGTCAGGCACATATCCATGGCTTTCGACTTGCCTACCAGCCGGGTCAGGCGCTGCGAACCGCCGAAGCCGGGAATGGTGCCAATGGTGATTTCCGGCTGACCGAACTTCGCGTTGTCGGCGGCGATGATGAAGTCGCACATCATCGCGAGTTCGCAACCACCGCCGAGCGCGTAGCCGGCGACCGCGGCGATGACCGGCTTGCTGCAGCTCGCAATACTGTCGCATTGCCGGGTCAGACCACCATCCTCGAGCATATACTGGAAACTCGCGTCCTTCATTTCGGTAATATCGGCGCCGGCGGCGAAGGCCTTGTCGTTACCCGTCAAGACGATTACGGCAATCGCATCGTCGCGATCGAGTTCGGCGAAAACCTGCGCCAGTTCGTCCATCAGACCCAGACATAGCGCGTTCAAAACCTCGGGCCGGTTGAGCCTGACCAGCGCCACACTCTCTCTTGTTTCGACTTCCAGGTAATTTAACTTTTTCATGAATCGATACCTTCGAACTGTTGGATGATGCCGCGCTCCCGCGCCGGAATCGGGATGCTGCGATTTTCCCGGTAGTTGAACCAGACGCAGGCGGCTTTCGCGGTCGAGAATGGCTGCTCGTCGCCGGGCGCAAATATCGCGGCCTCGAAATCGAAGCTGCTGTTGCCGAGCCGGCTGATGCGCGACCCCACCTCGAGCGCGCAGGGATGATGGATTTGCCGCAGAAAGGACACGTGGATATCGGCAATGATCAGGCTGTTATGCACCTCCGGCCCGGCAATCATATCGAGCAGGCGATGAAAATAGTCGAGCCGGCCGGATTCGTAGTAACGTACGAACTGGACATTGTTGACGTGACCGAACATGTCGCAATCGCCCCAGCGCGTCGGCGTCGCCGTGAAAAACCTGAACCCGGGGCGCAGATAGCGTTCCGGATCTACCCTGCTGGAATCCACCATCAGTATTCGCCGCCCGGCTGGCCTGAATGGCTAGAAAACATCGGCGTCGATCGCCATGACGCTCGCCGAGCCCGCTTTCACCATCAGCAATTGCGCCTCGCTGCGCGGCAAGATACGTTCGACGAAGAAACGCGCGGTGTCGATCTTGTGCCGGTAAAACCGATCGTTACTGCCCGCGTCGATGTAGCGCTGCGCCGCCAGCGCCGCCCTGCCCATCAGCCATGCGCAGACCACGTTACCGGCCAGCATCATGAAATCGACGCCGACCGCGCTGCCCAGGTCGGGATCTTCGGCGGCCTGCGCGAGGTACCAGCCGGTGGCGTCCTCGAGCGCCGCCAGCGCCCCGGCGAAACGCGGCGCGAGCGTGGCGATATCGCCGCCGGCTGCGGCAAGCTCCTGTGCGAACTCCTTCATCTCCGCGATCAGGTTACCCATCGCGCGACCCTTGTCGCGCAGCATCTTCCGCCCCATCAGGTCCAGCGCCTGGATACCGGTGGTGCCCTCGTAAATGGTCAGGATCCTGGCATCGCGCATGTGCTGGGCGGCGCCGGTTTCCTCGACGAAACCCATGCCGCCGTGTATCTGCACGCCAAGGTAAGTGGCCTCCTGGGCCATCTCGGTGCACCAGCCCTTGACGATGGGAATAATCAGATCCACGCGGCGCTGGTGAGTCTCCCGCTGCGTTGCCGACGGCGAGTGATGCGCCCGGTCGGTCTGCGCCGAGGCGTAGTAGGCCAGCGCCCGCCCGGCCTCGGTGATCGCGCGCATTTGCATCAGCATGCGCCGCACGTCCGGATGATGAATGATCGTACTGCGTTCGCTGTGGCCGCGGGCGATGCCCTGCACCCGTTCCTTGGCGAAAGCCACGGCGCCCTGGTAAGCGCGTTCCGAGATCGCGACGCCCTGCATGCCGACCTCTAGCCGCGCGTTGTTCATCATCGTGAACATGCAGGCGAGGCCGTTGTTCTCTTCACCGAGGAGGAAGCCGATTGCGCCGTCGCCGTCGCCATAGGACATCACGCAGGTGGGCGACGAGTGGATACCCATCTTGGTCTCGACCGAAACCACCTTGAGATCGTTGCGCGCACCCCTGGATCCGTCTGCGTTGGCGAGGAATTTCGGAACCAGGAACAGCGAAATACCCTTGACGCCCGCGGGCGCATCCGGCAGACGCGCCAGCACCAGGTGCACGATATTGTCGCTCATTTCGTGCTCGCCCCAGGTAATGTATATCTTCTGCCCGCGGATCCGGTAATGGTCGCCATCGCGCTCGGCGCGTGTCTTGATCGCGGCGAGGTCGGTGCCCGCCTGGGGTTCCGTCAGGTTCATCGTGCCGCTCCATTCGCCACTGATCATGTGCGGCAGATAGAGATCCTGCAGATTTTTGGGGGCGTGGGTTTCGATGGCTTCGATCGCGCCCGACGTCAACAACGGGCAAAGAGCGAACGCCATGTTCGCCGAGTACCACATTTCCGCAACCGCCGAGTGCACCAGGAAAGGCAGGCCCTGACCGTCGATAGCGGTCGATTTGCCGATTCCCTGCCAGCCGTTGTCGACAAACTGGCGATAGGCCTCGGCGTAACCGGGCGGGCTGACGACGGCTCCGTTCTCGATATGGGTGCCATGATGATCGCCGGCCTGGTTCAGCGGTGAAAAGACCTCGCTGGCAAACACGCCGGCCTGTTCCAGCACCGCCTCGACCAGGTCCGGCGTGGCTTCCTCGAAGCCCGGCAGGCTTGCAAGCGAATCGAGCCCGGCGATTTCGTCGATGACGAATTGCATGTCCCGGGTTGGCGCATGGTAGTCGGTCATGATAGTTACCTAGCTGTGAAAATGTACCAGTTCGTCGATTGCCGCACGATCGGGAACGATACGGTTTTCGGGCAGGTTATTATCTTCGTACCCGAAAGAAATTCCGAACAAAAGCTTCATGTTGGCGTCGATGTTCAGTTCGCGCCGCACCGATTCGGCATCGTAACCCAGTATTGTCTGCGGGCAGCTGGCGACACCGCGCGCGCGCATCGCCAGCATCAGGTTTTGCGCGTACATGCCGACATCGCAGGCCTCGCGAATCCCGCACCAGTCCGGCATCAGAATAAACACGACGTGGGGCGCATCGAAAAATTCCAGGTTGCGTAAAAACGCCCGGCGTTTGCCGTCCCGATCTTCCCGCGTCACGCCGAGAGCCCGGTAAAGCAAAAGGCCGACATCGACCTGACGGCGGCGATAGATACCATCGTATTTGGCTTCGTAGGCGAAATCCAGCGTATGCTTACCGGTGCCGATGGTCTCCATGAAAATACGGCTCAGACGATCACGCATTGCGCCCGAGACCACGTGGCTTTGCCAGGGTTGGGTATTGCAGTTCGACGGCGCCCATGCGGCGGTCTCGAATATCTGCTCGATGATCCCCTGCTCGACCGGTCGCGGCAGAAAACCGCGCGTCGAGCGGCGCGCGCGCGCGAGCTGGTCGAACATGAGGGCGATATCTGAATCCACGTAATCAGCTTTCATCGTTTTGATTAACCGCTAGTCAAGTTTTGCAAACATCTTTTGTTTATATTACAACACTACTAATCAACCAAAGGAACTTCCAATGGAAGAGCATGCGATCTGCCGTTTTCCGCTCCCGGTTTTCTCCGAACTGCCGGAAGACATTCAGCAGCGAATCACCGAAGTGCAGGAGAAAGCCGGCTTCGTTCCCAACGTTTTTCTGACCCTGGCACGCAGGCCCGAGGAGTTCCGCGCATTCTTTGCCTACCACGATGCACTGATGGAAAAGGAAACCCCCGGGTTGAGCATGGCCGAGCGCGAGATGATAGTGGTCGCGACGTCGGCGCGCAACCAGTGCCAGTATTGCGTGATCGCGCACGGCGCAATTCTGCGCATCCGCAGCAAGAATCCCTACATCGCCGATCAACTGGCGACCAACTACCGCAAGGCCGACATATCGGAGCGCCAGAAAGCGATGCTGGATTTCGCCCTGAAGGTTTCGCGCGAAGCCGAGACCGTTGCGGAATCCGATTACCTGCGGCTCAACGGGTTCGGTTTCGACGACGAAGACATCTGGGATATCGGTACCATCAGCGCTTTTTTCGGATTATCGAACCGCATCGTCAACATGACGAGCATGCGCACCAACGACGAGTTTTACCTGATGGGAAGAGTACCCAGGGAAAAATAGGTTACACTTGTCCCATCGAATGCAGTCCGGAAATACCCGTGAGCGAAGAAACCGCAGTAAGAGTCATCAAGAAGTATCCGAATCGACGTCTCTACGACACCGAGAAAAGCCAGTACGTCACCTTGCAGCAAATACGCGAACTGGTGCTGGAAGAGGTGCCGTTCACCGTCATCGATCAGAAAAGTGAAGAGGATATTACCCGCAGCATATTACTGCAGATCATCTTCGAACAGGAATCCGAGACCAACCCGCTGTTCTCGAACGACAACCTGGAACGCTTTATCCGTTTCTACAATGCCGGAACGCATCTCGGATTTTCCGAGTTCATCGGCCAGGGGATGAACTTTTTCCAGCAACAGCAGCGTGAATTCAGCAAGGCGATGGAAGGCATGACCGCGCATAATCCGGTGACATTCTGGACCAATATGACGCAAAAAAACATCGACGCCTGGCGTAAAATGATGGGCCTGGGCCCCGAAAATGATGAATCCAGGAACAAGTAAGCCACTGATTTAAATCACTATTTTCAAAATCACCAGCGCGCAGCTTGACAGTTGTGCTTTTCCGACCTATTTTGTGCAGTGCAATAATATTGCTGCATTGCAGCAGCCCTTGTTACCGGACAAAGATGACGAATTTATGAACGATCAGAGAATAGCGCTTGTCACGGGTGGTACCGGCGGGATCGGCACCGCGATCTGCATCGCGCTAGCCGACCAGGGACGCAAGGTTATCGCGGGTTACTTCCCTCCGGAGAAGGAGATCGCCTACGAATGGAAACTGAAACACCGCGCCGATGGTTACGATTTCGAAATCGTCGCCTGCGACGTCAGCGACTTCGCCTCGAGCCAGCAAATGCTGCGCGATGTCGAAAATACCATCGGGGCGGTCGATATCCTGGTCAACTGCGCCGGCATTACGCGCGACAAAACGCTGCGTCAGATGACGCCGGAGCAGTGGGACGCGGTCTTGCGCACCAACCTGGACTCGGCGTTCAACGTAACGCGACACGTTGTCGAAAGCATGTCGGAGCGAGGTTTCGGCCGTATCGTCAACATTTCCTCGGTGAACGGTCAGAAAGGACAGTTCGGCCAGGCCAACTATTCTGCGGCCAAGGCGGGCCTGCACGGTTTCACCAAAGCGGTCGCGCAGGAACTCGCCGCCAAGGGTGTAACCGTCAATTCGGTTTCACCGGGTTACGTCAAGACCGAGATGACCGACGCGATTCCGGAAGAAATCCGCAATGCGATCATCCAGCAGGTGCCCATGGGTCGCATGGCTTCCCCGGCCGAGATCGCATACGTCGTCAGTTTCCTGACCGACGATCGCAATACCTATATGACCGGGGCCAATCTACCGGTGAACGGCGGCATGTACATGACCTGACCGTCATTGCATCGTGGCACTCGGCTAACAAGAGACGGGCTTCTGGCCCGTCTTTTTTTTTTGTTCCTCGAGCCGCCGCCAGAATCGATTATGTTGCAGTGCACAATAATTTATGCTAGGCTGGTTTTCTTTTGAAATTTAACGAGTTACCGACATGAGCGAGAACAATCCCTGGGCCGATCAGTGGTTCAAGGCACAGCAGCAGTTCGTCGACGCCTGGAGCGACATGGCGAAATCCGGCGGCGCCGGCGACGGCACCAGTCAATCCGACCTGTGGTCGCAGGGCTTCGACATGTGGCGCAGGGCCACCGAGGGTCGCGCTCAACCCGATATGGAACTGGTGATGCGCAAGTGCATGGACATGACCAAGGAATACTTCTCCATGGCGGAACAGGTCAGCAAAAGTCTCAGCGAAGGCGCCAATCCCGTCGAAGCGGTCAACCAGTGGCTCGAGCAGGTCAAACTGTCATTGCAAAAGTTTAGCGGAATGCCCGGCTTCAACGGCGCGGGCGTCGCCGATTTCATGAAGCAATGGTTTACCCCGAACGCCAGCTGGCAGGAAATGGTGGCCGAACTGACACCGATGAACCAGGCCTTCTGGCAAATGCCCGGCATGAATACGTCGGTTTTTAATCTCGGAGAAGCGATCGATCCGCTCGGCCGCGTGCTGGAGGCCCCGGGCATCGGCTATTTCCGCGAGCCGCAGGAAAAACAGCAAAGGGGAATCCAGCTCGCGCTCGAATATCAGGAGGCCAACTTCAAGTTCAACCAGGCCTTCCTGCGCGTCGCGATCGAATCGATCCAGGGTTTTCAACAGCGCCTGCTGCAGCTCGACGAAGAAACCACACCCAAAACGATGCGCGCACTCTACGATCTATGGGTCGAAATCAGCGAACAGCACTACGCCGAGTTTGCGATGAGCGAGGAGTACCAGTCGCTGTACGGCGATATGGTCAACCGCCTGATGACCATGCGCAAGCACTACAGCGAGATGGCCGACGATTTCCTGCGCGCTCTGAACCTGCCTAATACCCGCGAAATCGACACCATGCAGGAGCGCCTGCAACAGGTGCGCCGTGATAACTATGCGCTAAAAAAGGAAATCAGGGAAATCAGGGCGCTGCTTGCGCGGCCGGGTGCAAAACCAGCCGCGTTGTCCGCGACCAGCCCGGCTCAAAGCAAATCTACGCAGCGCAAACCGGCAACCGTAAACAAAGCGGCTCCGAAAGCGGTTACCCCAAAAGCGCCGGCAAAAAAGACAGCAGCCGGGAAAACGGTAGCCAGAAAAACGGCCGCCAGGAAAGCCAAAGTAACCAGATCCACAGCAGGAGCCTGATCCCATGAGTAATATTCCGTTTCGTTCAGACCAGGTGGTCGAAGAACTAGTGCAGTTCAACAAGAACCTGAGCAAGGGCGTCAAAAACCTGCTCGATGCCGAAGAGATATCCGCCGGCGTCACCCCGCGCGAGGAAATTTACGCCGAGGACAAGCTCAAGCTTTACCGCTACCAGCCCTCGACCGGCGTGGTACAGAACAAGATCCCTACCCTGATCGTATATGCGCTGGTAAACCGGCCCTACATGGCGGACATCCAGGAAAACCGCTCGACTATCAGGGGCCTGCTCGACACCGGGCAGGACGTTTATCTGATCGACTGGGGGTATCCGGATCGCGCCGACAAGTACCTGACGCTGGACGACTACATCAACGGTTACCTCGATCGGTGCGTCGATATTATCCGCGAGCGACACGGCGTCGACAGGATCAACATCCTCGGCATCTGCCAGGGCGGCGTTTTCAGCCTGTGCTACACCACCCTGCACCAGGACAAGGTCAAGAACCTGGTTACGATGGTAACGCCGGTGGATTGCAAGACCCCCGATAACATGCTCAGTCACTGGGTTCAGCAAATGGATATCGACGCAATCGTCGATGCGATGGGCAACCTGCCCGGCGAGATGCTGAACTGGACCTTCCTGAACCTGAAACCGTTCCAGCTCATGGGACAAAAATACGTCTCGATGGTCGACATCATCAGCGACGAAAAGAACGTCAAGAACTTCATGCGCATGGAGAAGTGGATTTTCGATAGCCCCGACCAGGCCGGCGAGGCGTTTCGCCAGTTCATCAAGGATTTCTACCAGCAAAACAAGCTGGTCGAAGGCGGGCTCAAGATCGGCGAGCACGAGGTCGACCTGAAACAGCTGAAAACCCCGGTGCTCAATATTTTCGCCGAGCAGGACCATCTGGTGCCGCCGGCGTCGTCGAAGATCCTGCCGAAACTGATCGGCAGCAAGGATTACACCGAGCTGTCGTTCCCGGGTGGCCATATCGGCATCTACGTCAGCGGCAAGGCGCAATCGACCGTGACTCCGGCAATCTCTGACTGGCTCAACGCCCGCTCAAAGTAATACTGGCTGCCGCCAGGTCGCTCTCTTCCCCCGCGTCATCCCCGCGCAAGCGGGGATTTCGCCGTTCCGAGGCACAGTGGACATTCCCGCTTGCGCGGCGCTGGCAGCCATTGTTTAATGCCCCGCAGCATGAGCAAGGTCAGCACCGACAAATTCAACGAGATTATCAGGGTCGAACTGCCATCGGCCGCTGACAGCGGAATTTACCTTCGGGAAATCGACGAAGGACACGCCGAACTGGTCCTCCCCTATAGCGCAAAATCGCTGCGCCCCGGCGGCACCATCGCCGGGCCCTTCATGATGATGCTCGCGGACGTGTGCATGTTTGCGGTCGTGCTGAGCATGCTGGGCGAGATCAAGCTTGCCGTAACGACCAGCCTGAACATCAATTTCCTGCGCAAGCCCAGCGAATGCGACCTGGTCGCCCGGGGATCGATCATCAAGCTCGGCAAGCGCCTCGCCGTGGTAGAGGTTTCAATCTACAGCGAGGATAATATCGTCGCGCATGCCACCGGCACCTACTCGATCCCGCCGCAATCCTGAGCGCCGCAAACGGGCGACGCACAAAATTCGTCAGCCGACCAGGATCACGTGCAGGCAGCGCGGACCGTGCGCACCGTATTCGACCGTCTGCTCGACGTCGGCCGTTTTCGACGGGCCGGAGATAAAGTTGACGGTTCTCGGCATTTCGACGCAACAGGAGCGCAGGCTATCCCAGGCGTCTTCCATGCGCAAAACCAGCTGATCCGCGGTCAACACCACGACGTGATAATCCGGCAGAAAATTCAGGCTGGTAGGATTGTTCTCGCCTGACAGCAGCATCAGCGTGCCGGTTTCGGCGATGCCAAGCCGTGCCGAGGTCAGCGAAACCCGTTCGTCGCTTCCCGCGACCCATGGCCGAACATCGATCGACGCCGGCCAGTCGATCGATTGCAACAGCTCATCGCCAGCGACGACCAGCCTTTTCGCCAGACCGGCCTGGTCGAGGTAAGCTTCGACTTCGGACCCGACCTGCGCCAGCGAATCGAGCGCCGCAAAGCTCGCCTGTGCGGCCTCGAGCTTTTGCCGGAAACGCAGCGGCGCCGGTTCGTCGAAAGCGGGCTCGATATGCCGTGGATGCCGCGCGATACGCTGGCGTAACTCCTCTGTCCGTGCGCTATCCAGTTCGGCGCGACCCAGCGCCGAGCGAATCTGCGTCAGAATCTGTTCCCGTGCTCCGTTCATTTTCGTCCACGCTGCTGTTGCTGCCAGCGGGCCTGGAATGTCGAACCCTGTGGCGCCGGCAGGTCGCGCACTCGGGTCCAGCCCGACGCGAGCGGCATACGCCGGAAGCTGCCGCTTTTTGCACCCAGCTGCGACAGCAGCGACATCGCCGGCCGGGTCAAGGCCTGGTAAAGTCGCGGCCGCAGCGCGACCCAGGTCCACAGCGACAGCGCGATGCGCGCCAGCCTCGAGTTCTGCCGCTGCAGGTGCTGGCGGCTGCGCAAACTGCGCAACAGGGTCGGCAGCGGTATCTTGACCGGGCAAACCGTTTCGCAGCGACCGTTCAGGGTGCAGGCATTGGGCAGGTGCCCGGCCTCGTCCAGCCCCACCATGATCGGGGTCAACACCGACCCCATCGGTCCCGGATAAACCCAGCCGTAGGCGTGCCCGCCGACGCGACCGTAGACCGGGCAATGGTTCATGCAGGCGCCACAGCGAATGCAGCGCAGCATCGGGCGTAGCTCGCTGCCGAGCATTTCGCTGCGGTGATTGTCGATCAGCACGACATGGTATTCGTCCGGACCATCGGCGTCGCCTGCCCGCTTCGGACCGGTGGTAAATGTGGTATAGGCGGTGATTTCCTGGCCGGTCGCGCTGCGGCCGAGCAGGCGCAGCAACAGCGAGGCGTCTTCCAGCGTGGGCACCACCTTGTCGATCGCCGCGGTGACTATCTGCACGCGCGGCAGCGTGCTCGACAGGTCGCCGTTGCCCTCGTTGGTGACGATCACGTTGCTGCCGGTCTCGGCGATGAGGAAGTTCGCGCCGGTCATGCCGACATCGGCGCCAAGAAATTTTTCGCGCAATACCTGGCGAGCCTCGGCAACCAGCGCGCCGCGATCGGTCTGTCTCTGGGTGAAACCGAGTTTGCGATGATGCTCGAAGAACAGGTCGGAGATTTCTTCCTTGGTTTTGTGTATGGCAGGAGCCACGATATGGCTCGGCGGTTCCTCGGCAAGCTGCAGGATATACTCGCCGAGATCGGTTTCGGTGACCTCGAATCCAGCCGCCTCGAGCGCATCGTTGATGCCGATTTCTTCGCCCACCATCGACTTGCCGCGAATCACGGTCCTGGCTTTCGCGGCGCGGCAAATGTCAATCACGATCGCGCGCGCCTGCTGCGGCGTGCTGGCCCAGTGAACCTGTCCTCCGGATGCGATCACCCGGGACTCGTATTCGAGCAGGTATGCGTCGAGATTTTCTAGGGTATGATCGAGTATATCCCGGGCCCGATCACGCAGCGATTCGAACTCCGGTAGCGCCTCGTAACATCGTTGCCGCCCAGCGACAAAACCGAGTTCCAGCTGTTTCAATGCCGCCTGCAGCCTGGGCTCGCGCAACGCGGCTTCGGCATTCGCCTTGAAATGTCGCGAATCCGGCTGCATCAATCGTCGCCTTCCCCGATCGACTTGCCATCGGCCATGTTTGCCAGCACCTCGGCCACATGGTAGACGCGGGTGGATTTGCCCTCGCGCCTTAACTTGCCGGCCAGGTTCAGCAGACAACCGAGATCACCTGCCAGCAGCGTGTCCGCGCCGCTCGCCTCGACGGCGGCAACCTTGTCCGCGGCCATGCGTCCGGATATCTCCGGGTATTTGACGCAGAAGGTGCCGCCGAATCCACAGCAGATGTCGGTGCCCTGCAACTCGTTGAGACGCAACCCGGTAACCGAGGCGAGCAACTTTCTGGGCTGCGCCTTGATACCCAGCTCACGCAGGGCAGAGCAGGAATCGTGGTAGGTAACGCAATGATCGAAACTTGCCTCGACCGCTTCGACTCCGCGCACATCGACCAGAAAACTGATCAGCTCGTGGCTCTTCGCGCAAAGCGCCTCGAAGCGCGGCAGCAGCCGGCTATCGTCGGCAAACATTTCCGGGTAATGGCATCGTATCGTACCTATACAGGAACCCGAGGGCCCAACCACGTAATCGAATTCCTCGAAGGCGTCGAGCACCTGGATGGCGAGCTGTCTGGCGTGCCGATCGTCACCGCTGTTAAACGCGGGTTGCCCGCAGCAGGTTTGCGCGCGCGGCACCGTAACCCGGCAGCCCGCCCGTTGCAGCAGCTCGACCGCGGCGAAACCGACCGATGGTCGATAGAGATCGACCAGGCAGGTAACGAATAGCCCCACGCTGGGGGAATCGGTTTTGTCGGAAATTAACGTGCTGGCCATTGCCATGACATTCTATAGAACTCCGCATCAATCGACCAAAAAAACTGCGTCAAACGCTCAATTTGCGCCGAGCGGATCGAACCGGCCTGAAATCCAGAGACTATGCGCTAATCAGGGTGATGCAGCTGGAGCCGGCGGAATTCGGATACGAGATCCGGTCACCCACGCAGACGCAGGCTCGAGACATAGCAGGGATTCGCGACAGATTTCGTGCCCAACGGGGATTCGACGCCCGCTTCGAAAAAGCCTAGTCCGGGTTCGACAATCGCTTCGATTTCTCGAGCTGGGCAGTTACCACCCTTAACTTGGTTTCGAGTTTTTTACGCTTCCCGGGATCCTCGGTGTCTTCGAGTTTGGCCTGGTAGCCGGATTGCTTTTCTTCGAGCAACTGTTGCAGCTTGCTTACCTTCTTCGGCTTCACAGGTTTTCCCTTTTCATGTTTCCTGACAAGTTCGTCAAACTTGTCGACCAGTTCGGAAAATTTCATTTTTGTTCCTCGTCAGGCTCCGGTGATGCCGACAAAATCGCGGCTAATGTTCGCTCTAGTCATCTCAGGCGGCGGAAGCTTTCTCGATTTCATCCTCATCCAGCACAACCTCCCGAGCGGCTTCGGCCACGAGATCGGAGTGCGAGACCAGCAGCGCCTGGGCGGTATCGAGCAGATGGCGCGAGGTTTCATCGACATAGTTAAAGTCATTCAGCAGCGAGGTTGCCATCGTCGGTGTAATGCGATCGTCTCTGAGGATTCCGGTCACCCGGGCATCCAGTTCCGCGTGCGCGGACTGGATTTCAGCCTTAAGTTCGTCCATTTCGAGCAGCGCCAGCGCATGATCGAAATCCTCGTCTCCTCGCAGTCGATAAATTTCCCGCAGAATCATCGAGATCTGATACCTGAGCTGGTTGTATTCGTTACGAATATGCTCATTGTCGGAAAGCATGTACCGGGTCGCATTTTTCCGCAAATGCTTGATGTGCTTGACGCATTCGACGATTTCACCGGCGGCCTTGCGCAACCGGAACATTTCCTCGGAGAAGACGCTGGGCATATGCGCCTGCGAGTTGGAAATGAAATCGACGATCGCGCTGTACAGGACCTTGACCTTGCTTTCGTAGAGTTCGTCGAGATCGAATTCGTGCACCTCCCGATCCTCGTCGATGGTTTTTTCCAGGTCCTCGGAGTTCAGAATCTGGCGTCGATGCAGGTTTATCCCGTGAGCCATGATTTCGAAGGCAGAGTCGAACAGATGCCAGACTTCCTTCTTCAGCGCCCTGAGTACGGTTTCCGGGAACTCGATCGCGGCCTCGCTCAGGTATAGCGGCTCGGCGATGTCTTTCTCTTTTTCAGGCAAAGACTTGACCAGGAAATCCGACAATCGATGAATCAGCGGCACCATTAACAGCACGCCGACGAGATTGAACAGGGTATGAAACACTGCAAGTTTCATCGTGTAATTGTCGCCGGCTATGCCCACGCTGCTGCTCACGGTATCGACGGCCCAGATGAACTGGTTGATGAATACGATTGCGACCACGCCGGTAACGACGTTGAATATCAGATGCGCGCCGGCCAGTCGCCTGCCCTGTATATTGGCACTCAGCGAACCGATGATCGCGGTTATCGTGGTGCCGACGTTGGCGCCGATCGCGAGCGCAAGGCCATTTTCATAGGTAATCTGCGAGGCCGCCAGCGCGGTCAGAATCAACACCAGAGTAGCGTGGCTGGATTGCATGACAACGGTCGCCGCGGCGCCGATCGCGGCAAACAGGAACAGCCCGGGATAGCCGCCAACCGCGAGTGAGGCCAGGTCGAAACTGTCCTTGAAGGCTTCGAATCCCTCCTTCATATGGTGAATACCGAGAAACAGGAATCCCAGACCCGCCAGCACGGCACCCGCGCCCTTCAGGTATCTGGACTTCTGGAACGATAAAACGATGCCGAACACCAGCATCGGCATCGCGTAAGCCGAGATTTTGACCTTGAGCCCGAAGGCGGCGACCAGCCAGGCCCCGGTTGTGGTACCGATATTGGCGCCGAAAATAATTCCGATGCCGGCAACCAGCGTCACCAGTCCCGCGCTGATGAAAGAAATGGTGATGACAGACACCAGCGAGCTCGACTGCATGATGGAAGTCGAAACGACGCCAAACAAAAGGCTCTTCCAGGTTTTGTTGGTGGTTTTCTGTAACAGTTTCTCCAGCACTCCGCCGGTAAACGCCTTGAAACCATCCTCGAGGAACAGCATGCCGAACAGGAAAATCGCAACGCCTGCCGCGATTTCCTTGAAATCCGGGCTAATCCAGAAGCCGTATGCCAGTACCAGCAGAATGGTCGGCAGAATTATTTTTTTCAGCATCACGATCTCCTCATGTCGGTCATCGACTGCTAATTCGAATCAGGTTACCGCGTGAAGTTTTCGTTCCAGGCGAGGCAAATCGATTATTGTGCTCGAAGATTACCCCGCTTGAACCTTACTATCGAGTCTCTTTCTTCTATGAAATCAGTATTCTGCGAGTAACTTTACCACACTATTCCCCGGGAGATTTGTCGAGATCCATATGTTTTGACAGCTAGCACCGCGGCAAGGCCCGGATGCGGGCATAAAAAAAGCCGGAGTCCGAGGGGGACACCGGCTTCTGAAAAGTAAAGAATCTGCTTAATACATGTGCTGACCGCCGTTGATCGACAGCGTCGAACCGGTGATGAAGGCGGCATCGTCCGCCGTCAGAAATACCACGCCACGGGCGATTTCGCTGGCTTCGCCGAGTCTGCCCACCGGGATTCGCGCGACGATTTTTTCCAGCACGTTCTCGGGTACGGCGCGGACCATCTCGGTTGCGATATAACCCGGTGCAATGGCATTGACGGTGATGCCCTTGGCAGCGCCTTCCTGGGCCAACGCCTTGGTAAATCCGTGAATGCCCGACTTGGCCGCCGCATAGTTGACCTGGCCGTACTGGCCGGCCTGTCCGTTGATCGAGCCGATATTGACGATGCGTCCAAACCCGCGCTCGCGCATGCCGTTCAACACCGCGTGGCACATGTTGAAGCACGAGGTCAGATTGGTCTGGATGACCGCGTTCCATTGCTCGAAGGTCATTTTGTGCATCGTGCCGTCGCGCGTGATACCGGCATTGTTAATCAAAATCTCGACCGGTCCGACATCGCTTTCGATCTGCTGCACTGCGGTCTGGCAGGCATCGTAGTCACCGACATCGAACTTGTAGATCGGGATACCGGTACTCTCGCTGAATTTCTGCGCCGCCTCGTCGTTTCCGGCGTAGGTTGCTACAACGGAGTCTCCGGCATCTTTCAACGCCAGGCAAATGGCTTCACCGATTCCGCGGGTGCCGCCTGTCACTAAAGCTACTCGACCCATAATCGTCTCTCCTTTATTCAAAATTACGTTTATATTCTATCGTTCTACCGCGAGCGCCACACCCTGGCCGCCGCCGATGCAAAGCGTCGCCAGGCCGCGCTTGGCGTCGGTACGCTTCATGCCGTGCAGCAAGGTTACCAGAACACGGGCACCGGAAGCACCTATGGGATGTCCCAGCGCAATGGCGCCACCGCTGATATTGACCTTGCTGGTATCCCATTTCAGGTCGCAGTTGACCGACATCGATTGCGCGGCAAACGCCTCGTTGGACTCGATCAGGTCGAGGTCGTCGACCTTCCAGCCGGCTTTCTGCAGACATTTCTTCGAGGCCGGGATCGGACCGGTACCCATGATGGCAGGATCGACGCCGGCGCTGCTGTAGGCGGCGATAGTCGCCAGCGGGGTCAGACCCAGTTCGGCGGCCTTATCGGCGCTCATCACCAGCAAGGCCGCGGCACCGTCGTTGATACCCGAGGCATTACCCGCGGTTACCGTGCCCTCACGGTCGAATGCAGGACGCAACTTGGCGAGGCCCTCGGCGGTGGTTCCGGGTTTAGGGTACTCGTCACGATCGAAGACGACCGGATCGCCGCGGCGCTGCGGAACTTCGACCGCAATTATTTCGTCGGCGAAGACGCCTGCGTTTTGCGCCTGCTCCGCCTTTTGCTGCGAGGCCGCGGCAAAGGCGTCCTGGTCGTCGCGCGAAAACTGGTATTTCTTGGCGATATTTTCCGCGGTTACGCCCATGTGGTAATCGTTGAACGCATCCCATAGCCCGTCGACGATCATGCTGTCACGCAACTGCCAGTCGCCCATGCGTTGTCCGTCGCGCGACTTTGGCAGCACGTGCGGCGACGCGCTCATATTTTCCTGTCCGCCCGCGATGACGATCTCCGCGTCTCCGCATTTGATCGCCTGCGCCGCCAGGTGTACGGCCTTGAGGCCGCTGCCGCAAACCTTGTTTATCGTCATCGCCGGGCATTCGTGCGGCAGGCCGGCCTCTATGGAGGCCTGGCGCGCAGGGTTTTGCCCTACCCCGGCAGTCAGCACCTGGCCGAGGATTACCTCGTCGACCTGGTCGGCCGCGAGCTTGTTACGTTGCAGCAGGGCCTTGATCACCAGCGCGCCGAGATGGCTTGCAGGCAGCGAGGATAAGGCTCCACCAAAAGCCCCGATCGGGGTACGAACCGCGTCTACTATTACCACATTGGTCATTTTTAAGCTTCCTGTAAAAAAAAAAGGCCCGGGGTATTATACCGCCGGGCCTGAAGTATTGGAGGAGTAAATCTTAAGGAATTGTGACGACCTGAGCCGAAACGCTTCCTGTGGAACTAAACTAGGCTGCTTTCTTGGCTGCCTTGCCTGCCTTGTTCATTTCCTTTTCGATGCTTTCCACGGTTTTCTTGGCCTGGGCCTGGACTTCTGCCAGCGAGCCTTCGAAAATCTTGCCGGCTTCGGCAACCGCGGCTTCGATCGCTGCTACGTTTTCCTTTGCAGCTGAAACCATTTTTTCGTTCAGGGTTTCGATATACTTCTGCTGCATTTCGACGGCTGCGTTCAGGTCCTTGGTCTGGACCAGCGCCTGCAGGTGCGCCAGGTTGCTCTGCATCAGTTCAGACGCGCTTTCCGCCTGGCTTTGCATCAGTTTGACCGCCAGTGCAGTATTGTTTTCGGCCATTTTCATGGCCGGCTTCAGGCTGTCCTGGGCCATTTTCATGAAATCTTCGTACATGGTTGTTTCCTCTGTTCAAGTTGAGTTTAAGGATTTGAAAACCTTATGTTGCACTGCAACAATGTGCATAATATAGGGATTGGCCGGAACAATGTCAAGAAATTTGTTGCGCTGCAACAAAAAAAATATTTGAACGGTATACTATTGATTTTTCAACGCTTTTGCAATGCAGCGCGGCGACCGGGCGCCGTCCCCATGCGCGGCAGAGGGTCATCGAGCGCAGCCATGTACAGTGACCCGGCATTTGTCGGCGGCAATCTTATCGCCGCCGCGGTCGAGGATTATTCGAATGCCGCAGGCCTGCAGTACCCGCCAGTGCTTGCTTCAGGATAACTTTTGCGCGAGCTCGTCGAGGCTCTGGACTACCAGTGTGGGATCGATGCCCCAGGGATCGAATATGACCCCGTCGAACCGTTTCAGCCAGGCCGCCTTCATCCCGGCCGAGACCGCGCCGATGACATCGAAACCGTTGCTCGAAACCAGCCAGCAGTTCCCGGATTCGGTATCTGCAATATCGATCACGCGACGGTAGACTTCCGGGCTGGGTTTGAAGGTTTGCAGCTCGTCGACGCTGATGATGTGTTCGAAAAAATCGCGGATTCTGGCGTGCTCCAGCACCGCGCCGACCATTTCCGCGGTACCGTTGGAAAACGCAAATAGTCTATGGCCGGCGGAGCGCAGGGATTCGAGCGCGGCGGGCACATCGGCGTAGGCCGGCAGGGTCCGGTAGGACTGCATCAACGAAGCCCTGGCCGATTCGTCCAGGTGAGTCTGCAGCAGCAGATCGGCATAATCGAGCGCCTGTAGCGTACACACGCCGAAGTCCTGGTAGCGGTCCATCAATCCTCGCCGCCAGGTGTACTCGAGTTGTTTATCACGCCACACCCGCGAAAACTCGGCCGCACGATCGCCGACGTGACGCTGCAACTCCGTCACCACGCCATGTGGATCGATCAGTGTGCCGTAGATATCGAAGGCCAGTACGATGCTCATGACTCGTGTTCCTCGCTGCGCTTGGGTTGGTAAAACTCGGGCCAGAGGTTCTTCACCACGTCTCCGCTACTCGACAAGGCGAGACAGGTATCCAGGATCGGCGGCCTTGCACGGCCGGGTTGCCGCGCCTCGCGTTCTTCGATCGCGGCATGCAGGGTCTGGTAAGCCGTCGCCGCCAGCTGACCGAGCAGGTCCATGAGGTGCGTGCAGCTTCTATCGGTGCCGATACGCTCGCGCGCCTGCTTCAACCATCCCGGGCCAATGCGCAATCCGACCAGGTCGCGCATCGGGCCGGCCGCAGCAGGGCAGATGCTAAAGGGGGTATGGTCGGACGCGGCCTGCACGTCGTGGATCAGGAAGTCGAGATCGATGGTAAATCGTAACCACATATCGTGCACCGGTTCGCCGGCCATGATCAGGCCGTCGCGATGAAACTCGTCGTAGGTGCAATCGTAGCTGCGGGTATCGACCATGTGGACATCGATATCCCACAGGCCGTCGCTGCGCAGGAAGCCCTCGCAATCGATCCTGCGGCGATGTTTTTTCTCCCGGGTCGCTGCTGCGGGCAATCCCATCCCGTCAACCCGCCTTTTTTCGCAGCAGCGCGGTGGCCGCGCGCGATACCGGTTCGCGCCCGAGGAAATCGCTGATGAAGCGGCCCGCCTCGAGCAGCTTGTCCATGTCGACGCCGGTTTCGATACCCATGCCGTCGAGCATGTAAACGACATCCTCGGTGGCGACGTTGCCGGTGGCACCCTGCGCGTAGGGACAGCCGCCGAGACCCGCGACCGAACTGTCGACGACGGCGACGCCGCTTTGCATGACCGCGTGGATATTGGCGAGCGCCTGACCGTAGGTATCGTGGAAATGCGCCGCGAGCTTTGCCACAGGCACGTCCCGGGCAACCAGTTCGACGAGGTCGCGCGCCTTGCCGGCGGTGCCGACACCGATGGTATCGCCCAGCGAGATTTCGTAACAACCTTTCGCGTACAGTTCCCGCGCGATCATCGCTACCGTGTCGAACGAAACCTCGCCCTCGTAGGGGCAGCCGAGCACGCAGGATATATAGCCGCGGATCCTGAGCCCGGCGCTTTGCGCCCTGTCGATAACCGCGTTGAACCGATCGATACTCTCGGCGATGGAGCAGTTGGTGTTTTTCTGCGAAAACGTCTCGCTGGCCGCGGCGAACAGCGCGACTTCACGAACCCCGGCCTCGAGGGCCAGCTCGAGCCCCTTCAGGTTAGGGACCAGCATCGGGTAGGATACGCCGTCGCGCTGCTCAATCAGCGTAAAAACTTCCGCGCTGGTCGCCATCTGCGGTACCCACCTGGGGGACACGAAAGCACCGCACTCGATCACCGACAGGCCCGCATCCGCGAGCATTTCGATCAGTCTGACCTTGATTTCGGCCGGCACGATACCGGATTCATTTTGCAATCCGTCGCGGGGCCCGACCTCGACAATCTTGACGCGTTCGGGAAAACTCATCGAATTATTCAACCTCCAGTAATACCAGGGTATCCCCTTCGTCGACCTGGTCGCCAACCGCGAACAGGATTTCGCTGACGCTGGCCCGCACCCGGGCCGGGATAGCGTGCTCCATTTTCATCGCCTCTATCACCATCAGGGTGTCGCCAGGTTCGACAGTATCTCCAACCGCAACCGGCAACGCAACAACGGCTCCGGACATCGGCGCCTGCGGGTGGCTGGCGTCGGCCAGGCCGGCTTCGGCATCCTGATTCGGCGCCAGCAGAGAGAATCGAAAAGCCTGCCCGTCGAAAAACAGGGAGATGGAGGCGCTGTTGCGCAACACCGGGTACTCGATACGACGGTTGCCGATCTCGACACGCAAATGCTGGCGATCCATCCACGCGCCCGATAGCAGGAAAGATTCATCATCGACGCTGAAATTCCATTGCCCATACGCGCGACTGACGACGACCTCGTGACTCGCGCCCGCATCCCGCAGCGTGAACTTCTGCGAAGCAGCGAGATTCATACGCCAGTGATCGCGGGCTTCCCAGGGCAAGGAGTCGCCATGGGCGTCCAGCGCCGGCAACAACGCCGCCGCGGCGAGCACCAGCGCCAGCCGCCGCTCCCTGTCCTGCACGCGAAACAATTGTTCGTGGTGTTTGCCGATAAAGCCGGTATCGAAGCTGGCCGCGCGGTACTCGGGCACGGTCGTGAGCCGCGCCAGAAACCGCAGGTTGGTGTTCGGGCCCAGGATCTGGCAGCGACCGAGCGCGCGTGCGAGCTTCGAAAGCGCCAGCTCGCGATCGCCGGCATGGACGATGAGCTTGGCGATCATCGGGTCGTAATGAATTCCGATCTGGTCGCCGCAACGAACCCCGCTATCGACGCGCACGCCGTTGCCGGTCTGCGGCAGCGACAGGTAGCCGATCTGCCCCGCCGCCGGCATGAAATCGTTTTCCGGGTTTTCCGCGTAAATCCGCGCCTCTATCGCGTGACCGCTTTTGCCGATGTCATTTTGCGCGCACGGCAGGGGCTCACCCGCGGCAACCCGCAGTTGCCATTCGACCAGGTCCAGGCCAGTTATCATTTCGGTAACCGGGTGCTCCACCTGCAGGCGTGTATTCATTTCCATGAAATAAAAACCGCCGTCCTCGTCGAGCAGGAATTCGACCGTGCCTGCGCCGACGTAGCCGATTGCCCGCGCGCAATCTATCGCGGCAGCGCCCATTTGCGCGCGCAGCGCGTCGCCGAGACCGGGAGCCGGCGCTTCCTCGAGGACTTTCTGGTGGCGTCGTTGTATCGAGCAATCGCGCTCGAACAGATGCACGCAGTTACCCTGGCTATCGGCGAAAACCTGCATCTCGATGTGGCGCGGTGCCGTGAGGTAGCGCTCGATCAGCACGCGTTCGTCGCCGAACGCGGCGCTCGCCTCGCGCCGCGCCGCGGCGAGCGCGTCTTTGAACTCGCCTGGTTTGTTGACGAGGCGCATACCCTTGCCGCCGCCGCCGGCGCTGGCCTTGATCAGTTGCGGATAGCCGACCCGTTTCGATTCCCGCGCCAGCCTGGCATCATCCTGCTCGTCGCCATGATACCCCGGCACCAGCGCCACGCCAGCCTCGGCCATCAGCGCCTTGGCCCGGATCTTCGACCCCATCGAGTCGATAGCGCTCGCCGGTGGACCGATAAAGACGATTCCGGCGTCTGCGCAGGCCCCGGCAAACGCGGCATTCTCGGACAGAAAGCCGTAACCCGGGTGTATCGCCTCGGCGCCGCAGGCGGCCGCGACCTCGAGTATGCGCGCGCCGTTCAGGTAGCTGTCGCTGGCCGCTGCAGGCCCGATATAGTAAGCCTCGTCGCAGGCCGCGACGTGCAGCGCGTTGCGATCGACGCTGGAGTACACCGCGACGCTGGCAACGCCGAGCCGCCGCGCCGTGGCCGCGACGCGCACCGCGATCTCGCCGCGGTTGGCGATCAGGATTTTGCCGAACATTAGCGCAGCCCGCCCCGTATCGGCGAATGCCAGGGCGTATTCGGAATCTTGCCGGATGATCGCATCGCCGCTACATCCTGAAAATACCGAACTCGGTATCTTCGATCGGCGCATTCAGCGCGGCGCTCAAACCGAGCCCGAGCACGCGGCGCGAATCGAGTGGATCGATGATGCCGTCGTCCCACAGCCGCGCCGACGCGTAATAGGGATGACCCTGAAGTTCGTAGCGCTCCCGGATCGGCTGCTTGAAAGCCGCTTCGTCCTCGGGGCTCCAGCTGTCGCCGCCGGCCTCGATGCCGTCGCGCCTGACCTGCGCCAGCACGGTCGCCGCCTGTTCGCCGCCCATCACCGAGATGCGCGCATTCGGCCACATCCACAGAAACCTGCCGCCGTAGGCGCGCCCGCACATGGCGTAATTGCCGGCGCCGAAACTGCCGCCGACCACCAGCGTCAGCTTGGGTACGCGCGCGCAGGCGACCGCGGTCACCATCTTGGCACCGTCGCGGGCGATGCCGCCGTGCTCGTATTTTTTTCCGACCATGAAGCCGGTAATGTTTTGCAGGAACAGCAGCGGGATACGGCGTTTCGCGCAGAGCTCGACGAAATGGGCGCCTTTCAGCGCCGATTCGGAATAGAGAATGCCGTTGTTGGCGACGATGCCGACGGGAATGCCGCACAGGTGCGCAAAACCGCAAATCAGGGTGGTACCGTAGAGCTGCTTGAATTCGTCGAAATCGCTGGCGTCGACCAGGCGCGCGATGATTTCGCGGATATCGAACGGCTTGCGCAAACTGCCCGGCACGATGCCGTACAGGTCCTCGAGCGGATAACGCGGCTCGATCACGTCGCGCAACGCGATGTCGGGCCGCTTGACCCGATTCAGCGACGCGACGATATCGCGCGCCAGCGCCAGCGCGTGCTCGTCGTTCTGCGCGTAATGATCGGCGACGCCGGAGATTTTCGCGTGCACGTCGGCGCCGCCGAGTTCTTCGGCGCTGACCACCTCGCCGGTGGCCGCCTTGACCAGCGGCGGGCCGCCGAGAAAGATCGTGCCCTGCTCGCGAACGATGATCGACTGGTCGCACATCGCCGGTACATAAGCGCCGCCCGCGGTGCAGGAACCCATCACCACCGCGATCTGCGGAATGCCGCGCGCGGACATGTTGGCCTGGTTGTAAAAAATGCGGCCGAAATGCTCGCGGTCCGGAAACACGTCGTCCTGGCTCGGCAGGTGCGCGCCGCCGGAATCGACCAGGTAAATACAGGGCAGGTTATTTTCCATGGCGATCGCCTGCGCACGCAGGTGTTTCTTCACGGTGATCGGGTAATAGGTGCCGCCTTTCACGGTGGCGTCGTTGGCGACGATCATGCATTCCTGGCCGTCGATACGCCCGATCCCCGCGATCAAACCACCGGCGGCGACGTTGTCCTCGCCATACATCTGGTAGCCGGCAAACTGGCCAATCTCGAGAAACGGCGAACCGGGGTCTACCAGCCGGTCGACGCGATCGCGCGCCAGCAGCTTGTCCCGGCCCAGGTGTTTCGCGCGCGCGCTCTCTCCACCGCCCCGGGCAATCGTGTCGACCCTGGCGTGCAAGTCGTCGACCAGCGCCTGCATCGCCTCGCGATTAGCGGCGAATTCGGCGCCGCGGTTGTTGATGCTGGATTCGATAATCGCCATTATCCTGCCGCGAGTTCGCGCGCGATGACGATACGCTGTATATCGCTGGTACCCTCGTAGATTTGCGCCACCCGCACGTCGCGCGCGATGCGCTCGACCGGAAAATCGCGCAGGTAGCCATAACCGCCGAGCACCTGGATCGCGTCGGAACAGATCCGCTCCGCGGCTTCCGACGCAAACAGTTTGGCCATGCTCGCCTGTTTCAGGCAGGGCTCGCCCGCATCGCGCAGCCGCGCCGCGTTATGCACCATCAGCCGCGAAGCCTCAAGCTGCGTCGCCATGTCGGCAAGGCGGAAGGCAACGGCCTGGTGCTCGATCAGTTTTTTGCCAAAACTGATCCGCTCTCGGGCATAGGCCAGCGCGCATTCGCAGGCGGCGCGAGCCATGCCGACGCACTGCGCGCCGATGCCGATTCTGCCGCCTTCGAGGTTCATCAGCGCGATGCGGTAACCGTCGCCTTCGCCGCCGATCAGGTGATCCGCCGGCACCAGACAATCCTTGAGAAATATCGACGCGGTATCTGATGCATGCTGCCCCATCTTGTGCTCGACGCCGCCGACCTGATAGCCGGGATTATCGGTCGGTACGACGAAGGCGCTAATCCCTTTCTTGCCCGCGCCCGGATCGGTCACCGCGAATACGATGGCGACGTCGGCGTTGCTGCCCGACGTGATAAAGGCCTTGCTGCCGTTGAGCAGGTAACCGTCATCGCAACGCTGCGCTCGGGTTTTCAGAGCGGATGCATCGGACCCTGCGTGAGGTTCGGTCAGACAGAAACAGCCGAGCATGTCGCCCGACGCCAGCGGCTTCAGGTAGGTTTGTTTCAGAAACTCGCTGCCCGACGCGAGCAGCAAACCGCAGACGACCGAGTTGTTGACGCTCAGAATGGTCGAACAGGAACCGTCACCGGCGGCGACTTCCTCGATCGCGAGCGCGAAAGAAAGATAATCGGCGCCACTGCCACCCCACTGCTGGGGTATGAACATGCCGAACAACCCGAGCTCGGCCATTTCGCGAAGCTGCTCGGCCGGGAAACGATTATCGCGATCCCAGTCCGCCGCAAACGGCACGATCCGCCGCTGCACGTATTCGCGCACGCTGTCGCGAATCAGCCGCTGTTCGTCGCTGAACTCCATCGCTCGCGCTATGGCAGCTCTACCGCGACCGCGGTCGCTTCGCCGCCACCGATGCAAAGCCCCGCTATGCCCTTTTTCAAACCCTGGCGCTGCAGCGCTGCGATCAGCGTGACGATGATACGCGCGCCCGAGGCGCCGATCGGATGGCCTAGCGCGCAGGCGCCGCCGTTGACGTTGACCCTGGCGTGATCCAGCCCGAGATCCTTCATTGCCGCCATCGTAACCACGGCGAAGGCCTCGTTGATTTCATAGAGATCGACCTCGTCGCTAGCCCAGTTGGCCGCTTCCAGCACTTTTTTGAGTGCACCGACCGGCGCAGTGGTGAACCATTCCGGCTCGTGCGCGTGGGTCGCGTGCGCCCGGATCACCGCGAGCGGCTCGACGCCGCGACGCTTTGCCTCGGACGCGCCCATCAACACCAGCGCCGCGCCGCCATCGGATATCGAGCTCGAGTTGGCCGCGGTCACGGTGCCGTCGGCGCGAAACGCCGGGCGCAGGCTCGGGATTTTTTCGATGTTCGCGTTAAACGGCTGCTCGTCGGTATCGACCGTAACCTCGCCCCTGCGGGTCTTGATTACGACCGGGGTTATTTCATCCCTGAAGGCGCCGCTTTCGATCGCGGCCTGCGCGCGCTTGAGCGAGGTAATTGCAAACTCGTCCTGCTGCTCTCGTGTGAAGCCGTACCTGTCGGCGGTCGCCTCGGCAAATACGCCCATCAGCTTGCCCTTGTCGTAGGCGTCTTCGAGGCCGTCGAGAAACATGTGATCGAACACCTGGCCGTGCCCCATGCGCATACCGCCGCGCGCCTTGGTCAACAGATATGGTGCGTTGGTCATGCTCTCGAGGCCACCGGCCACCATGACCTTGTTGGTGCCCGCTTTCAGCATGTCGTGCGCGAACATCGCCGCCTTCATGCCCGAACCGCACATCTTGTTGATCGTCGTGCAGCTGGTCGCAAGCGGCAGGCCCGCGCCGAGGCTCGCCTGACGCGCGGGCGCCTGTCCCTGCCCCGCCGGCAATACGCAACCCATGATGACTTCATCGATCGCGTCGCCCTGCAGCTGGCTGCGCTCCACCGCTGTCCTGATCGCGGCGGCGCCGAGCTCGGCCGCGCTGGCGTCGGAGAGGACGCCCTGGAAACCGCCCATCGGGGTACGGGCAAAACCGGTAATAACAATATTCTCGCTCATGGTGATATCCCTCAACAAGTTTCGTTAAACAATTCCCGCCCGATCAGCATGCGGCGGATTTCCGAAGTGCCCGCTCCGATTTCGTAGAGCTTGGCATCGCGTAACAGGCGGCCTACCGGGTAGTCGTTGGTATAGCCGTTGCCGCCCAGCGCCTGGATCGCTTCGAGCGCCATCCAGGTCGCCTTCTCGGCGGCATACAAAATCGCCCCGGCGGCATCCTTGCGCGTGGCCTCATTGCGGTCGCAGGCCTTGCCGACCGCGTAGACATAGGCCCGGGTCGCGTTCATGGTCGTGTACATGTCGGCGATCTTGCCCTGCATCAGTTCGAATTCGCCGATCGGCTGGCCGAACTGCCTGCGTTCGTGGATATAGGGCACGACCGCGTCCATGCAGGCCAGCATGATGCCGGTGGGGCCGGCCGCCAGCACCGCACGCTCGAAGTCGAGGCCGCTCATCAGCACCGCGGCGCCGCGATTCAACTCGCCGAGTATGTTTGCCGCGGGCACCTCGACGTCCCTGAACACCAGTTCTCCGGTATTGGAGCCGCGCATGCCGAGCTTGTCGAGCTTCTGCGCGGTTTCGAATCCAAACGCTTTCTCGACCAGGAACGCGGTGATACCGCGCGAGCCGGCCTGCGGCTCGGTCTTTGCATAAACCACGATCAGGTCAGCATCGGGGCCGTTGGTGATCCACATCTTGGTTCCATTCAACAGGTAACCGGCGTCGGTCTTCTCGGCCTTCATCCGCATGCCGATGACGTCCGATCCGGCGCCTGGTTCCGACATCGCAAGCGCGCCGATCTGCTCTCCACTGACCAGTCCGGGCAGATACTTCCGCTTCTGATCGTCGCTGCCGTTGCGGTTGATCTGGTTTACGCACAGGTTGGAATGCGCGCCGTAGCTGAGGCCCACCGAGGCCGAGGCGCGGCTGATTTCCTCCATCGCGACGATGTGCGCGAGGTAGCCCATATCGCTGCCGCCGTAGGTCTCGGGCACGGTGATGCCGAGCAAGCCCATTTCGCCGAGCCTGGGCCAGAGTTCGTTCGGAAATTCGTTGCTACGATCGATTTCGGCCGCTCGCGGCGCAATCTCGGCCTGCGCGAAATCCTGCACCGCGTCGCGCAGCAGGTCGACGGTTTCACCGAGATCGAAATTCAGGGATGGGAAATAAGTCATTGTCCGCTCCGTGCCTCTACCCGTGGCTCAGCTTGCGCTGGCCGCAACGAAGATCCCGCAGCGCGGCCTCGGCGTTGGCCTCGACCCGATCCAGATCGGCGAGTGCGTTGTCGATATCCTGTTTCTGCGCGGCGAGCAACACGCGGCGGCGCGCGAGTTTTTCCAGCATCAGTTCGAGCTGGGCCTGTTCGCCAAGGCTGGAATCGTACAGGTCGAATGATTCGCGAATCTCGGCCAGCGACCAGCCGAGCCGTTTGCCGCGCAGGATCAGGCGCAGCCTGACGCGATCGCGTTCGCGGTAAATACGGCGCGTCCCCTCACGCAGCGGCTTCAGCAATCCCTCCTCTTCGTACAGGCGCAGCGCGCGCGAGGTAACGCCGAATTCCTCGGCCAGCAGGCCGATGCTGTAGGTTCTGGTGCCGCTTTCGATCTGATCCATCTAAGCCTCGTGGAATCTACTGCGGATAAACCGCCATCAGGGTTCCATGCATCGTCGCCACCAGTTTATCGTTGCCGTCCGAGCGGGCGTAGAGCTCGGCCTCGGCCGCGAAAACGCTGCGGCCCGCCTTGCGCACCCTGCCGACGGCGCGAAACCTTTCGCCCGCGGCCGGGGCCAGCAGGTTGATCTTGAATTCTATGGTCAGCACCCTGGCGTCGGCCGGCATTAGAGAAAACGCCGCGTAGCCGCAGGCGCTATCCATTATCGTCGACGAAATACCGGCATGGATAAACCCGTCCTGCTGAGTCAGGTCGGCGCGGTAGGGCAACTCGATCACGACCTGCCCTGCCCCGACCTCGGACAGCCGGGCGCCGATCGTCGACATTACCGCCTGCGCGCCGAAACTTTGCGTCACGCGGGTTTCGAAGTCGGGATCCCTGGGTTCAAACTGGCTGTTCATTTCGATGCGGGTAAACGAATTCCGGCTATATTCAGCGTGGATACAGTAGTTGACGTTAACGTAAACGTAAGGTAGTTTATTGCGGCGCCGATTGCAAACAAATTTATCCCGTTGAGGCTTCCGCCATGAGTTCCGCCCAGGAAAAGGTTATCCCTGTCCCGTCTACCTCTACCGACCGGCGTAAAATCCGCTTTGTCACCGCGGCCAGTCTGTTCGACGGTCACGATGCGGCGATTAACATCATGCGGCGCATCCTGCAGTCTTCCGGCGTCGAGGTCATCCACCTCGGGCACAACCGCTCGGTGTCCGAAATCGTCGACGCGGCCATCCAGGAGGACGTGCACGGAATCGCGCTGAGCTCCTACCAGGGTGGGCACGTCGAGTACCTCAAGTATATGGTCGACATGCTCAGGGACAGGGGCCGGCCGGATATCCGAATCTTTGCCGGTGGCGGTGGTGTCATCGTGCCCGCCGAGATACGCGAACTGGAAGCCTACGGCGTGACGCGCATCTACTCTCCCGAAGACGGCCAGAAACTCGGGCTGCAGGGCATGATCACGGATATGCTCGATCGCTGCCAGTATGATCCGGGACTACAGGCGCCGACCTCGCTGGAACCGCTGCAACAGCATGATACGGTCGCGCTGGCGAGCCTGATCACCGCGCTCGAAAACGACAGCCTGCCGCAGCAACTGGTGGCGCAAATTCGCAGCGGTGCCGCGGAACGCCAGGTTCCCGTGCTCGGCATCACCGGTACCGGCGGCTCCGGCAAGTCGTCGTTAACCGATGAAATCGTGCGCCGCTTTCGCCTCGATCACGGCGACAGGCTCAGGATAGCGATCATCGCGGTCGATCCGACGCGGAGAAAATCCGGCGGCTCTCTGCTCGGCGATCGCATCCGCATGAACGCTATCGACCATCCCAATATCTATATGCGTTCGATTGCAACCCGTGATTCGATCGGCGAAATCCCCGAAGTCATCGCCGACGTGGTCGCGGCCTGTAAGCTTTGCCACTTCGATTTCGTGATCGTCGAAACCCCGGGCATCGGCCAGGGTGATGCCGCAATCGTGCCGCTGGTCGATGTGTCGCTGTATGTCATGACACCGGAATTCGGCGCGCAAAGCCAGCTCGAAAAAATCGACATGCTCGATTTCGCGGACATCGTCGCGATCAACAAGTTCGACCGCAAGGGCGCCGACGACGCCTACCGCGACGTCTGCAAGCAGGTGCAGCGCAATCGCGAGGCATTTGCGCAGCGCATCGAGGAGATGCCCGTTTTCGGCAGCATCGCGTCGCGCTTCAACGACGACGGCACCACCTCGCTCTACCAGGAAATCCTCGCCAGGCTGGTCGAGCTCGGGCTGCCGGCCGGCAAATCGCGTCTGCCTCGTGTCGCAACTCGCAAATCGACCTCGGCCACCGTCATCGTGCCTTCCGAGCGGGTGCGTTATCTCGCCGAAATCGCCGCTGCCCTGCGCGCCTACCACAGCCACGCGCGACGGCAGGTCGGCATCGCGCGCGAGCGCCAGCAGCTGATCGAGTCACATCGCATGCTGACCACCGAGCATCCCGACACGATCGCCGACGATCTGGACGCGCTGATCGCGACGCGCGAGGCGGCGCTAGACGAGCGTTCGCGCAAGCTGCTCGAGCACTGGCCCGAAACGCGCCAGCGCTACGCCGGTGACGAGTTCGTGGTCCAGGTTCGCGAACGCGAGATTCGTACCGGGCTCAAGTACGAAACGCTGTCCGGTTCGATCCTGCCGAAGGTTGCGCTGCCGGCCTACGAGGATCACGGCGAATTGCTGAAATGGCTGCTGCTGGAAAATCTGCCCGGCAGTTTCCCGTTTACCGCTGGCGTGTTTCCGTTCAAGCGCGAGGGCGAAGACCCGACGCGCATGTTCGCCGGCGAGGGCGACGCGTTTCGCACTAACCGCCGCTTCAGGCAGCTGTCGGAGCATTCCGAGGCCAAGCGCCTGTCGACCGCGTTCGATTCGGTGACGCTGTACGGCTGCGATCCGGACGAGCGTCCCGACATATACGGCAAGGTCGGAAACTCGGGCGTATCGATAGCGACCCTCGAGGACATGAAGGCGCTTTATGACGGCTTCGACCTGTGCAGCCCGTCGACGTCGGTATCGATGACGATCAACGGCCCGGCGCCGATCATCCTGGCGATGTACCTGAATGCCGCGATCGATCAACAGATTGATAAATTCGAGGCCGAGAACCAGCGCCGGCCTGCCGGCGACGAAATCGACAGCATCCGCGCCTGGGCGCTGGAGAACATCCGCGGCACGGTACAGGCCGACATTCTGAAAGAAGACCAGGGGCAAAACACCTGCATCTTTTCGACCGAGTTCGCGCTCAAGATGATGGGCGATATCCAGCAGTATTTTATCGATCACCGTATCCGTAATTTCTACTCGGTATCGATTTCCGGCTACCACATCGCCGAGGCCGGCGCGAACCCGATCTCGCAGCTCGCGTTCACGCTCGCGAATGGCTTCACCTTCGTCGAGGCATACCTCGCGCGCGGCATGCGCATCGACGACTTCGCGCCCAACCTGTCGTTCTTCTTCTCCAACGGCATGGATCCGGAATACACGGTCATGGGACGCGTCGCGCGCCGCATCTGGGCAGTCGCGATGAAAGACAGATACGGCGCCAACGAACGCAGCCAGAAACTCAAGTACCATATTCAGACCTCGGGCCGCTCGCTGCACGCGCAGGAGATGGACTTCAACGATATCCGCACCACGCTGCAGGCGCTGATCGCGATTTACGACAACTGCAACAGCCTGCACACCAACGCCTTCGACGAGGCGATTACGACCCCGACCGGGGACTCGGTGCGGCGCGCGCTGGCAATTCAGCTGATCATCAACAACGAATGGGGCCTCGCCAGAAACCAGAATCCGAACCAGGGTTCCTTCATCATCGAACAGCTTACCGACCTGGTCGAGGAGGCCGTGCTGCAGGAGTTCGAGCGCATCTCCGAGCGCGGCGGCGTGCTCGGCGCGATGGAAACCGGTTACCAGCGTGGCCGCATCCAGGACGAGTCGATGCTTTACGAGCATCGCAAGCACGATGGATCCCTGCCGATCATCGGCGTGAATACCTTCCTCAACCCGAACGGCAACGAGGCTTACGAAATCGAACTGGCACGCTCCACCGAGGAGGAAAAACAGAGCCAGATCAAGCGATTACGCGAATTCAAGGCGGCTCACGCCGATACCGCGACGGCTGCTCTCGAAGGCGTGCGCCAGGCGGCGATCAATAACGAGAATATCTTCAGCGAACTGGTGCAGGCGGTGCGCCACTGCTCGCTCGGCGAAATTACCAACGCGTTGTTCGCGGTCGGTGGCCAGTACCGACGCAACATGTGACGGTGGCCTGCGGCGACCGTCATCCCCGCGAAAGCCGGTATCCATCAAAAATCGAATTGCGGGGACAGTTTACTTATTTCGCTGCGCGAAATAAGTAAACTGTCCCCTTTTATCCGGGATGACAATCCGTCCCCCCTGACCAGGAGAAACGATGAATATAGAAACGGTAGGCGTCGTCGGCGCCGGCACCATGGGCAATGGCATCGCGCAGGTTTGCGCGGCGGCGGGCCTCGAGGTCATCATGCAGGATATCGGTCAAGCCCAGCTCGAGCGCGGCCTGAATACGATTGCCGTCAGCCTCGATCGATTGATCAAGAAGGAAAAGATCGCCGCCCGGGAAAAGGAAAAGACCCTGAACAATATCGCAACGACAACATCGCTCGCGGAACTAGCCGGGGTCGATATCGTCATCGAGGCCGCGACCGAAAACGAATCGTTGAAACTCGATATCTTCAAACAGCTAGACCAGCTGTGCAAATCCGATGCGATTCTCGCGAGCAACACGTCGTCGATTTCGCTGACCCGCATCGCCGGCGCCACGCAGCGTGCCGGGCAGGTCATCGGCATGCATTTCATGAACCCGGTGCCGATGATGGCGCTGGTCGAGGTCATCCGTGCACTGCAGACCTCCGACGCGGTTTACCGCCAGGTGCATGAACTCAGCGAATTCATCGGCAAGGTGCCGGTCGAGGCCAAGGACAGTCCGGGTTTCGTCGCCAACCGCATCCTCATCCCGATGCTCAACGAGGCCGCTTACGTCTACTACGAGGGCCTCGCCAGCGCCGAGGGCATCGACGAAATCATGAAACTGGGTATGGCCCATCCGATGGGCCCGCTGATGCTGGCCGACCTGATCGGGCTCGATACCTGCTACGCGGTGATCAAGGTGCTGCACGAGGGATTCGGCGACTCGAAGTACCGGCCCTGCCCGATCTGGCAGCAAATGGTCGATGCCGGTTACCTCGGCCGAAAAAGCGGCCGCGGCTTCTACACCTACGACGAGTAATTGCAGGCCTTGCGACGTAACGGCGTCGTTTTTCTGCACCCAGGGCACCCCGCAATTTATCGTTATCCCCACGCGGGCGGGAATCTCGAATCGTCGGAAAAGTCATGGGATCCCCGCTTACGCGGGAACGGCTCCAGGATTCGCCATCAAATAAATTTTACAGACCGGCGAATAAACGTTGTAATACAGCCTTTACAACCTGCTGCACAACCAGGTCCAGCAACAAAACAACTGGCTGTCTATGGAACCAAAGGAACCAGAGCCCGTCCTCGACACTTTTCCGAAGCTGTTGCACAGCCACGTGCAGTTGCGCCCCGAACAGGACGCGATACGCGAAAAGGATCTCGGTATCTGGCAATCCTGGACCTGGGCAGAGGCAGCGATCGAAATCCGCGCACTGGCCTGCGGCCTGGCTCACCTGGGGCTCAAGCGCGGCGAAAAGCTCGCGATTATCGGCGACAACCGGCCCCGCCTCTACTGGGGCATGACCGCGGCGCAGGCCCTCGGCGCCGTCCCGGTGCCGCTGTACCAGGATTCGGTGGCCGATGAAATGGCCTTCGTACTCGATAACGCCGACGTCAAAATCGCGCTGGTCGAAGACCAGGAGCAGGTCGATAAAATGCTCGAGGTGCGCGATCGTTGCCCCAGGGTCGAGCACATCATCTTCGACGACACCCGCGGCCTGCGTCACTACGAGCACGCTTTCCTGCACGATTTCGAATCGGTGCAGCAGGCCGGTATCGAGTTCGATCGCGATCATCCCGATTTTTACGACCGGGAAGTCGCGGTGGGCAAGGGCAGCGACGTGTCCATCATGCTTTACACCTCGGGCACCACCGGTAACCCGAAAGGCGTGGTGCTGACCAACGACAACGTCATCATCACCGCGCGTAACGGTATCATCCGCGAAGGACTGACATCGCAGGAGGAAGTACTCGCCTACCTGCCGATGGCCTGGGTCGGGGACAACCTGTTCTCCTACGCGCAGTCTTACGTCGCCGGCTTCTGCGTCAGCTGCCCCGAGGATGCGACCACCGTCGCCAACGATTTACGCGAAATCGGTCCGACCTATTATTTCGCTCCGCCCCGCGTATACGAAAACATGCTGACCCAGGTCATGATCCGCATGGAAGACGCGGCCGCGCTCAAGCGCAGGATCTTCAGTTACTTCATGGAGCACGCGCGCCGCGTCGGGGTCAGGATCCTGAACCGCGAAAAGGTTGCGCTCAAGGACTTGCTGCTATACCGGCTCGGCGACATCCTGGTCTACGGTCCGCTCAAGGATGTGCTTGGATTCAACCGCACCCGGCTCGCCTATACCGCGGGTGAGGCCATCGGCCCCGAGATTTTCGACTTTTACCGCTCGCTGGGCATTAATATCAAGCAGCTTTATGGTCAGACCGAATGCATGGTATTCATCTGCGTGCAGCCGGATGGCGAAGTCTATGCGGATACCGTCGGCACGCCGGCCATCGATGTCGAAATCAAGATCGATGACAATGGCGAAATCATGTACCGCAGCCCGGGTGTGTTCCAGTCTTATTACAAGAATCCCGAGTCGACCGCGAGCACCAAGACCGAGGACGGCTGGGTGCACACCGGCGACGCCGGTTTTTTCGATGAACACAATGGCCACCTGAAAATCATCGATCGCGCCAAGGATGTCGGCAAGCTCAATGACGGCACCCTGTTCGCGCCGAAGTACATCGAAAACAAGCTCAAGTTCTTTTCGTTTATCAAGGAGGCGGTGGTGTACGGCGACGGGCGCGACTTCAGCACCGCGTTCATCAATATCGACCTCGACGCGGTCGGCAACTGGGCCGAGCGCCGCAACCTCGCCTACTCGGGATACATCGACCTCGCCAGCCTCAAGGAGGTATACCAGCTGATCAAGGAGTGCATCGACAAGGTCAACCGGGATCTGTCAGAAGACAGCCGGCTCGCCAATTCGCAGATTCACCGTTTCCTGATTCTGCACAAGGAGCTCGATGCCGACGACGGCGAGCTGACCCGGACGCGCAAGGTGCGGCGCAAGTACGTCGGCGAAAGGTACGATATCCTCGTCGAGGCGCTGTACTCGGGTAAGCAGCAATGCCATATCGAAACCCGGGTCACCTTCGAAGACGGGCGCACCGGCACCCTCGCCGCCGACGTGCAGATATGGGACGCCGAGGTGTACCCGGCCGTAACCCTGTCGCAGGATGCCGCGGCGTGAGCGCATCCGGCCCAGCGGAAGTCATCCTCGAAGTCGAGAGCATCAGCCTGTCGTTTGGCGTGATGAAGGTCCTCGACAATATCAGTTTCGATATCAGGCGCGGCGAAATCCGCTCGATCATCGGGCCTAACGGCGCCGGCAAGAGTTCGATGCTGAACGTCATCAACGGCTTTTACCACCCGCAACAGGGCTCGATCACGTTCAAGGGCGAAACCCGCAAGCAGATGGCGCCACAGGTGGCGGCAAGCCAGGGCATCGCGCGCACCTTCCAGAACATCGCGCTGTTCAAGGGCATGTCGACGCTCGACAACATCATGTCCGGGCGCAACCTGAAAATGAAAACCAACCTGTTCTGGCAGGCGCTGCATATCGGGCCGGCGCGTGCCGAGGAACTCGTTAACCGTGAGGCGGCGGAAAAAATCATTGATTTTCTCGGCATTCAGGCCATCCGCAAGAAACCGGTCGGCAAGCTGCCTTACGGCCTGCAAAAGCGCGTCGAGCTGGGTCGTGCCCTCGCGGCCGAGCCCGAACTGCTGCTGCTCGACGAGCCCATGGCGGGCATGAACAGCGAAGAAAAGGAAGATATGTGCCGTTTCGTGCTCGATGTCAATTCGGAGTTCGGCACCACCATCGCGCTGATCGAGCACGACATGGGCGTGGTCATGGACCTGTCGGACCGCGTGCTGGTGCTCGACTATGGCAAGCAGCTGGCCGACGACGTGCCCGACAGGGTGCGCGCCAACCAGAAGGTTATCGACGCTTATCTCGGGGTGCCGCATGAATAACGCGGCCGTAATCGAACCTCCTGCCCGCGCCGGCAACACCGCCTGTCATCCCCGCATTAGATGCCATCCACGCGCAAGCGGGGATGACTTCGTGAGCCTGCGCGGGGACGGCTTCGTTAGCTCGCGCGAGGATGACTTGATTCGAGCGTATAGCCGCGAGGTGAAGACCTGATGCTGTTCTTTATCGAAGTCGCCCTGAGCGGCCTGATGGCCGGCGTCATGTATTCGCTGGTGGCGCTCGGCTTCGTGCTGATCTTCAAAGCTTCGGGCATATTCAACTTCGCGCAGGGCGTCATGGCGTTGTTCGCCGCGCTGACGCTGGTCGGCCTGATGGAGAAGTTCGGCTTCCCGATCTGGCTTGCGATTATCGGTACCATCGCGGTGATGATTCTTCTGGCCTGGCTGATCGAAAGAGTCATGTTGCGCCACCTGGTTAACCAGGAACCGATAATCCTGTTCATGGCCACCATCGGACTTGCCTACGTGCTCGAGGGCATGGGCGATATCCTGTGGGGCTCGGATGTCAAGGTGCTCGATCTCGGCATTCCGCAGGGGGCCTCCGACTGGATGCTGGACAACTTCGACATCTATATCGAAAAACTGGAGATTTTCGCCGCCGTCACGGCCGCGGTCATGGTCGCGTTCCTGGCTGTTTTCTTCCAGAAGACACGCATCGGCAGGGCGCTGCGCGCGGTCGCCGACGATCACCAGGCCGCGCTGTCGGTCGGTATCTCGCTGCATACGATCTGGGTCATCGTCTGGTCTGTCGCCGGCATCGTCGCGCTGGTCGCCGGCATCATGTGGGGCTCCAAGTCGGGGGTCCAGTTTTCGCTGTCCTTAATTGCGCTGAAGGCGCT
>Ga0224512_10000272_pt1 | contig 54900 bp, 87 predicted proteins | sample SF_May12_sed_USG_4_FD_169103 | JGI IMG/M metagenome (GOLD analysis project Ga0224512, IMG submission 169103) | Sediment microbial communities from San Francisco Bay, California, United States - SF_May12_sed_USGS_13 | ecosystem: Environmental > Aquatic > Marine > Sediment | place: USA...
CCGTTCGCGACAATCTCGCGACTCGCCGAGAAGAGGAAGCGCTGCAGGCGGCCGAAGACCGCCAGCTCAAGGAGGCTCGACGCCTTCGCCGTGAGCTAAACGCAAAAAACCGCGAAGAAGCCCATCGGCGCGCGTTGGCCGAAAAGGCCGTGCGTGCTGCCGAAGAGGCGGAACGTCTGGCTGAGCTTGATCACGCACGCGAAGCGCAGCGTGCTAAAGACGCGGAAACCGCCCAGGCTCTGTTGGCTAAGCGTACCGAGCAAGCGGCGGAAGAGGCCGAACTGGAGCGGGAGATTGCAGCCGAGCAAGCGCAGCTCGAGACGGAGCGCGCGGAAATTGCCGCGGAGCGCGCCGAGCAGGCCGAACGCGAAGCTGGCGAGGAACGGGCTAAGCGCGACCAGGAGTCCGCTCGACGGGCCGAGGAACGCGAGCAGGAGCGATTGGCTAGCGTGCGGTCAGAAGAAGAGCGCGATGCTCTTCAGGCAGCCCAACAGCCCTCTCCAAACCCGAGCAACCAGTCAGTGGACGCACGCGAGCAGCAAGAAGAAGTTCTGGGCAAACGAGCAAGCGACAAGGAGTAGTCAATGCTTGGCGGTGGCCCTTGGACAAAGCAGATTGCTCTGCCCAACGATTTCATTCTGGTCTCAGCGGCGGCGCCGTTGGGTACGACTGTTCTTTCCGAGAACTGCCGTGGCCTCTTGGTGGGCACTGCAGGCTCCCTAAACGTAACGATGCAAAATGGCTCCGTTCGAACCGGCGTGCCATTTCAGGCAGGTGTGAACCCTGGGCGGTTTGCGGAGGTGAACTCCGGCGGCACTGCTGAGAACATCTGGCAGGTGCTCTGATGATCGGACTGCGCCTCACCAACCTGGGGCAGGGCCTTACGGATCTACGCGGAATTGGAACTGATGTCGCCGGATCGCCCGGAACGGACATCCGCAATCAGATTCTGATGACCTATACTTACACGCTACACAACCCGAACGCTTTCCCGGGGCTTTTGATCCCGCCGTCGTTTTAGATATGAAGGGATTGTAATGGAAAAAGTTATTACGATGAGTCGCGAAGAGCGCGATGCACGAAAGGCATTGAACATTCCGCTGGGGGCCGACGTGACGTTTGTGGATATGGACTCGAACCCCGACAAACACGAACGAAAGACTGCCGGCTGGACGGACGATCAGGTCCGAAACAAGGAAATGTCCGAAATCGATCAAATGATCGCTTCGGCGCAAAAGGTGGTTGATAGCCTACAGCAGACCATCCAAGAGCAGCAGGGACGTATTGCCGATCTACGGTTGATTCGCAATAGGAAACTCGAACTCGGGAATTAGTGAACTATGCCGCTTATCAGTGATCCGGACGGACTTAGCCAGGGTGGTAGCACCACTGTTGCTGCAACTACATTCGCATCAGCGGCCGGAGCGCAGATCGTAATCACGAGCGTCAATGTTCCCGCCGTTACCGCGAATGACTACATCGAAGTTCGTGATGCTACGAACGCGGCGAACGATGGTCTCTATCTCGTCGATTCGACTGTTGCCTCGACATCGATTACAGCAACGAAGCAGGCGCTGACTGGATCAGTAGTCAACCCCGCAAATGACGCCGGTAGTCAGACCATTCGAATCTTTGGCAGCGACTCGAATGAGAAGAATGTCCACTTCGACACCACGAACAAGAAGGTCACGTTTCTCAACGGCTTCGGCTCGACGACTGTCCTTGACGACTCTGGTGTGGTCTGGCAGTCGTTCTACTCGTTCTGCAAAGAGGAGTGGAAGAACGACAACGACCTGATCAAGTTCCCGTTCCCGCTCATCTCGATTACGCCAGAGCAGTATGAGTTCAACGAGTGGACGCCGGTCGACGAGATCGAGTCGACAATCTCTACAACGAATCCCTCGAATACTCGTCAGCTTCTTCGAACGGGCGGTTGGGACGAGATCGACGTCAACGGATTCTTGGAGCAGAGCTACTTCGGTTGGATCACGCTTGGCAACATCGACTCTGGTGACAACGCCTACTATTTCTTCGACAGCCAGACGGCCGCGACATTCGCGACGTTCGATGGTCCGGTGAACGAAGGCGTTCAGACGGTCTCTCGAATTGATCTATCAGGCGCGGGAACGATTGCCTTCGTCGATGGCGGCGGTGGCAACGATCAGCTCACGAGAGTTACAGGCTCTTGGATTACGGACGGCGTTCTCGTCGGCGACTCGATCTTTCTTCAGAACGCCGAAGATACGGGAAACAACGGCAGCTTCGTTGTGCTGGCAGTAACCGCGACTACGATCGATGTGGCGACAGCTAGCTTCACGGCGAATGCCGATGACACTACTGTACTGGTCGCGATCGATCGTCGAGCGAACGTCTTCACGACGCGGATTCGAATTTTCGGAAAGACATACGACCAGTCGACGACGACGGCAATCGGTCTTACTGCGCTGACGAACAAGGCAGAGCGTTTCCCGCTCTCGGAGGCGTCGGACGGCGTCATTCAGGATCTTGTGACGACGACCGTTGCAGCTTTGCTAACGGACATCTCTGGAACGCCGGTCGCTCCATACAACGATATGGCGATTGGGTACTGGGCGACCAACTTCACGCGATCTGGATTTAACGCGATCGGCGGCGATACTCCATCGCCCGGCGATGCTCAGTTCGGTGTATTGATCGAAGCCGACGCGGGCGGCGCAGGAGGTGGTCCTCCTAGCGCGGAACAAATCTATGCGTTCTGTCAGGCCACGATCCAAGAGACCGGGAACATCAACGACCCGGATGCTCGAATTACTGGTGAGGACACCGGAACTACCATTGCGGGTCTTCTCGCGGAGCCACTTGTGTCTCTGGCGTCAACCGGCAATACGCTCTCCACGATTCTCCAGGTAACCAACCCGGCGGGTGGTGATCTGGGTGTTGCGATCGACAACTTCGATGCAAACGACACCAACCGGCTTGCTTTCGCGGAAACGACGACGGACACTCGAACGTTCCCCTTCGTCGCTTCTGGCAATATCAACTTCAACGCGAATCTCTCGACAGACGTCGATGCGGTCTATCGGATGTTCTTCACGAACGATGATACGGGAGACAACACGGGGCGTGATTTTGGGACGATTGACGCGATCACGGTTCAGGACAACGCTGGTCCAACGGATATCGCTGGTGCTGTTCCCCAGTCTCCGGGCGGATCTTCGCAAGCGTTCGACTTCGACTACGATGGCAATCTGCAACGTGGTACCGGGTCGGACGGCACGGATGCCCCGATCACCATTGTCGCAATCGGTCTGAGCACTGGGCAGTACGTTGTCGCAACTGGCACGATTCTGAGGGCCGTAAACCAGACGTTCTCTCTTGTCGCCGCCCTCGAGCGCAACTTCCTCAACCCGTAATGAGGTGGTCTAGTGGCGGGCATCGTCTTCTACTTCGAGGACAACGATCTTGATGTGTATTCCGGGCGTCGGGTAGATCTCGACGCCTGGAACTACGCGTGCAAGGTTGCGGGCGACATCGATCGAGCCGTCATCGTTAACCGAACCATCGAGCCCCTACCAGCCTTCGACACCCTAATGGATATCCGGATCGTCCGAAAGATACCGGAGCCCCTCTACGGTTCTGTGGTAAGCCTAGTCACCCCCTGGAACGCGCGCGAAGACGCTTGCGACTTGTGGTCCTTCGATCATGACGTAGACTGGTACATCTTCGGTCCCGCGGACGGCCACAGTCCGGGAGGAGCCCAGGTATATATGCCGCAGGCGGGGGTAGGGGCCATGCATAGTGTTCACGTGGCTGGAGTGGTTATGGCGCATCGTTTTAGCGTGGTTCACGGGGAGATCTGAGATGGCCATCACGCTCGTCGGTACGGTCGTTAGCGATTGCGACACCGCTGGCGACTTCACGACGCGAAATGGCGGCGCGAACATCTCTGGTGACGATGACTTCGTCGAAGGCACGGGTGCCATCGGCGACAAGATGTCGGCCACAACCGAGCTGCTCGTAAGCGACAATCTTCTTGGCGGTGCGTCCGGGGTCTACGACTTCAGCTCCGGCGGCGCTGACGAAGGCGACCACTTCATCGGCTGGATCAACACCAAGACTCCGATCAACGCAACGACGGGGCTCGCGGTCTACTTCCGAAATGCCTCTGGCCATTTCGGAACGTGGAACGTAATGCCTGCTTCGTTCTATAAGGGCGGGTTCATCACTCGCTTGATCGACCCGGAGCGCGACTTCAACGCTGCGACGACATGGACGACGACTGGGAACCCCGCGCAGCTCGACGACGTATCCGAGATGGGATTCCAGTTCACGACGATCACGAGCATCATGGGCTCGTTTAACAACACTCAGTGCGATCAGTTTACGGTCGGCCAGGGCGTGCGAGCAGACGCTGGAACGAGCGGCACGCCGAACACATTCGAGAACATTCGATCGACGGACGAGGACACGAACTTCTGGGGCTGGTGGTCTAGTCAGAATGGAGCATTTGTTGGGAAGGGGAAGCTGTTTATCGGCCCTGCGACCGGCACAACTGCTAGCTGGTTCGTCGATACCGCGCAGGCGGTCGTATTTGCTGACGAGCTAGCGGCGAAGGCGTTCTATGAGATCGCCGTGCGCGGAGCGAACACGACCTGCACTTGGAATCTGATGAGTATCTCTGCGGCTGCGCCGGAAGTTCAGGAGGGTCCGCTTACTGGTGAAACGAACGGGGGCTACAAACGATGGGCTCTCACGATCGATAGTACGGTTGGCACCACGACGGGCGGGTTCTCGGATACAAATGGAGTCTGGTCCGGTAGTCGGATCATCTCCCTCAATGCAAATTCGACCCTGACCGGTACTACGATCATCGATGGTCAGGAGATGACTCAGAATGGGGCGACGCTAACCGGAATCACCGTTCTTGAAGCGGCGCGAGTCGAATGGGTTGGTGCGGGTCTGGATATTATCGGCAGCTACCTGCTATCGGACGATCCTGGCCTAATCACAGACAGCGTCTTCCAGCAGCGATCGACGGTCGATACCGATACCGCGAACAGCGGCGGCTACCACGCGATCGAGATCGACACAGCCGGAACCTATACATTCAGTGGTAACACGTTCCCCGATTTCACGGCGGGCGGCGGGCTCGACTCTCACGAGTTCGATAATACGACCGATGTGAATAGCGGGACAGAGACCATTACGTTGCCCTCTGGGCATCTGTACGCCGACGGCGATCCTGTTCGATACAACAGGGGCCTGACCGCGAACACGGCGATCACGGGCTTAAACGAGTCTGTCAAGTATTACGCTGGCAACGTGACGGCGACGACCTTGACGCTTCACCTGACGCGAGCGGCTGCGATCGCAGGGACGGGCGCTGTCAACATTACCGCTGGGACCGGAAACGAGACGCACTATCTATTCCCCTGGCACGCCGCGATCTATAACAATTCCGGCGGGACTGTTACGCTGAACATCAGCGGAGGCGGCGACACGCCTTCAATTCGAAACGCTCTTGATTCGACGACCGTCGTGAATAACAATGTGCAGGTTACGCTGACTGGGATGAAGGACAACACGGAAGTCAGGGTATGCGCCGCTGGCGATCCGAATACTGAGCTAGCCGGAATCGAGAACGCGACCGCTGGCACGACTGACAATCGCAGCTTTGCCTTTTCGCTAGCTGCCGGAACAAGCGTCGACATCATCATTTTCAATATCAACTGGATTCTACCACCCAACAATCGTATTGACGGATTCACTATGCCCGGTGCTGACGCCAGCATCCCGATTAGTCAGATTCGTGATCGCAACTTCGAGAATCCGTGATGCCTATTTTTGATGGCGTAACGCCACTGATAACGCACGATGACCCTACGGCGGGTGTGCTGAACGTCAGCGTGCAGCAGAACCTGTACTCCGCGTGGAAGGTGTGGGTTACAGGCAAGATCACATTCGACACCGAGCTGGACGTGAACGGAACGACCGAGCGAATCACCATTGCTAATCATGGCCAGAACACCGGGAACTCCATCCAGTATTTCAAAGATGGAGGAACCGAAGCCATTGGGCTGACGGACACCACGAAGTATTGGGTTCGAAACATCGACGACGATACGATCGAGGTCTACGACACCAAGGCGAATGCCGAGGCTGGGCCGGCGACGACTGGTCGGCAAGACTTGACGGCTAGCGGCGTCGGAAACGGTGAGACGCATAGATTCTTCTCCGATACACAGAAGTACCTACCTGCCTTTCGAACGACGGGGGGTGATCCGCTGACGCCGGGCGTCGAGGCTGGCGCTTATTTCTTCTTGCAGAACCAGGCTGGAAGCGACTGGCGTATCATCTCGAGCGACGAGGACCAGACGATTAACTACAGCGGCAACCTCGTTGGGGAGGACTCCGCAGTCACGCTAATTAACGTCACCCCTGGGCGCTCTGTCCTGCATCTGGGCCTGCAGCCTGTGACCCAGCGCGTTGACGAAATTTTGAACCAGCAGCAGTTGCAGGCGTACAACGGAGTTGTAAGCATCGATACCAGCGGTGGCGGAACGACTGGAACGGTATTTCCGATCGGAACTGATTCTGTTCCGGTGAACAATTTGGCCGATGCGCTCACGATCGCGACTGACAACAATTTCAGTCGTTTTAGAATTCGTGGCTCCGTTACGCTCACGGCCGCAACAGGCAACAGCATCTGGGAAGGTTTTGGAGGTCAGTCGTCCTTGGATCTTGGCGGGCAGGATGTCAGCGGAACGGAGTTCATGAACCTCCGGATCTCCGGCACCCAGGTGACGCCATCGTCGCTTGTGCGGTTTGATGACTGCAACTTCGTCGGTCCAGTAACCAACTTTACTGGTATCGCCAGCAACTGCCTCTTTGGCAGCATGATCACTCTCGCAACGGGTAACATTGGGCTTTACTCGTGCCAGTCTGAGGTGGCAGGAGGCGTTTCCCCGATTCTGGATTTGAACGGCCAAACAGGGCTTGACGTGGTGATTCGAAACTACAACGGCGGATTGCAGCTAAACAATGGTACGCAGTCGGATACGGTGATGAGCATTGGACTAAACACAGGAAAGGTTACGTTTGACGCGACTTTTACTGCCGCGAGTGACGTGCAGGTTCGGGGCGTTGGCACAGTCGTGAATAACGGCAGCGTTCCTGACGGCGACGGTGCCACTATCGACACGACCGGCCTCCTAAGCAAGAACGGAATCGCGCTCCGGGTTTGGGATGAGCTGCTGAGCCTGCACGCGACATCGGGCAGCGCGGGCGAAACGCTGCGGACTCTGGAGAAGATCTTCACGAACGATGCTATCGTTGCCTTCAACGGGGGCACCGGCGAGAACGAAGTCACCATCTACGATGACGACGGAATCACGGTTCTGCGAAAGATGAGCGTCACGACCGACGGGCTGACGCGCACCGTGCTGGTTGGGAGCTAGGGATGAGTTCGGCTTTCTACATTGGCCTCAAGGCCACAGCGGACGAGCTGCTGACCGAATTCGGTGAGCCGATTACGCTCCGGCGGTCGTCCGCCACGCAGACCGATCCGGCGAAGCCCTGGAATGGGCCTGCAGCGGTCGACAGTGACACCCAGGCCGTTACGGCCAACGCGGTCTTCTTTGACCTCAGCAACGACCCTTTCACCACGACAGGTGCTGGGATCGGGCGGGGCTCGACCCCGGTTGAGGAGCATCGGGCTCGAGTGCTCGTCCAGGCTGCGTCCGCGCTTCCGGAAGAAATGGGGACCGACTGGGTGATCGATCGCGGAGGCCGCCAGTATTCAATCACAGCGTCGCGCCCACAGAACCCTGGAGGCACGCTGCTGTACTATGAGATGGTGGTGAGGGTATGAGCGACTTCTCCCCTCGCGACATCCAGGACGAGCTGTACGGGGCTTTCACGGCGTACTGGGCTCCGCTCTATCCGGCTGTACCCATCGCGCTCCCGAACAATCCCTTTGACCCGGAGCAGGCGGCTCCTGGGCCCAATGATGCCTGGGTGAGGGTTTTTACCACCGGATTCACTGACGGTGGGCACGTTCCTGTTTCGGGATCGGTGGCCACGAACTACTTCCGCGAGACTGGCCGATTTACGATCGAGGTCTATGTGCGGCAGGGTCAAGGCGTGGGACAGGCGAATGACTTGGCCTCCGCGGCCCAAGGGTTTTTGGACGGGCCGCGAGTCGCGGACGTCATCTTCAACAATCGCACCGCGGCGCAGCACGTCGGTGGAGACGGCGCTTGGTATCAGGTGATTCAAGCTGCCGATTGGCTATACTTCACTGACAGGGCAGCCCCGTAAGTCGGCGCAGCCAGGAGGATTTTCATGCCCATTGAAGCACGTCCGAGTGATACGTTCACGAAGGACAACCTACTCATCGGATTTTCCGTCGTAGAGTTCACACCCACGTCGACTGGAGTGCCCGTGCAGGTAGGCATTCTCTCCGGCGAGGAACTGCAGAAGGAAGTTGAAACGCTGCAGCTTCAGCGCGGTGACTCCGGCACGCTCACTGTCGATCGTGAACTGATCTCTTCGATCGAGGTCACGATGCAGCTCGAGGTCTTCAACTTCCGAGCTGACATCGCGGAGCTGATCTTCGGCTCGACCGCTGGTGCCGTCGTAACGGCTGACGCGGCGGCAGCGAACAACGATGACATCTCGATCCCCACCTCAAACGCCTTCGACTCCTTTGTTGGTTTGACGCGTGGCGACATCACCGAGTCTTCGGTGGAAGTCACTTTTCAGACGATCACAAACGAGGCGGTCGGTACTGGCGACGGGGTGCTCGGTGGTACCCAGGGCGACTTCAGCCTTGATCAAAAGATCAAGGCCATTGGAGACGTAACAGCTTTCACGGTCAACGGTGTCGATGAGCTAGCCAAGCTGGTTGCAGGTTCCACGCCTACGGCCAATCAGATTGCAATCGAGGTTGGTGAGGAGGACAGCACCACGACCGGTTCAGGCGCGATCACGTTCGGCTCGGGCGAGACCCCGGCAAACGGCGCTGCCATTGTTGCGACGTACAAGCCGAGCTTCAACACCACGGCTGGCGACATTGTCAACGGTGGGTTGCCGGCTTCGGTGGACAACGACTTCGTGTTCGATCCAATTCAGGGCAAAATCCGCTTTCTTCACGAGGGCGCGGACGATAGCCCCTTCCGGCTGGACGGCGGTGCAGCCCCCCTTAACGTGGCGTACACGTACAACCGACGTGCAACAACCAACCTGAAGCCGTTCACACGCACGCAGGTCGACGGTAGCTGCACAATCAAACACCTTACCGACATCGGTGTGAACTTCATCTGGACGGTTCCCTCCGCGACCATCCTCATTACGGATGATGCGTTGACGTTCGGAGCGGAGGAGTTTGGTACGGCCACCTTGGCCCTTAACATCAACGACGCTGGCGGTGCTGACCGATTCGGTACCTTGGAACTCGCAAGCGAGACCCAGGCCAACGCGTAATTACCAGCCCCCTGGTAAGGGGGCGGCGTATTGCGGTCATGGCCGTGTGCGTCGCCCCCACTTGCTAGTCCAATACCCCGGCATACTTCGGAGACAGAAATGACAGAAGGTACGATCGCTCACCCGCGCAATGTGGAGGTGGCGGTACTCGGCGACACCCGTCACGTAACAGTTCGAAAATGGAAGATGCGAGACCGCGCCGAGCTTCGCCCTCGACTAGCCGCCCTATTCGCGAAGGTCGCTGGCATGGAAGGTCAGGCCCTGAACCTGGGCCTTGCCGAAGTTTTCATGCACGCTGAAGAGGAGTGCGCAGAGATCGCACGCGTCTCCACCGTTATGCCAGAAGACTTGGAATGGGATGATCTGGACTGGGAAGATCTTGCTGCAATCGTGCAGACTGTCTGGCTGCTCAATGTGATGGCGCCGGATGGCGGCGGACTAGCGGGAAAAGTCGGGAGCCTGCTCGGACCGATGCTGTCGACGAGTCCGACCGAGAGCAAGCCGAGTGGGCAGGACTCTGTTTCCTCGCCCGCCGGTGGGGTTCAACCCCAGAGCGACTCGTCCATGAACTGACTGACGAGCAATTCAACGCAGCGCTCGAGATAGAAGTCAAGGCTCAGGGTCAGAGCTTCGCGATCACTGCGATGGGGGTCCAGGCGGCGGTAGCGGACCTACTGGCCTCGAAAGGCAAAGCGAAGGCGATGAAGGCCTATCTAAAATCGATCGGTGCTGATGGCAACGAATCGGGGGCAAATACACACAGCGCGGAGGGAGCGAAGCTCGCAAGCCGAATCTCTATGTTGCTCAAGAGGGGGGACCTGGATTGAAAACGCACACGATGGAGTTCCACAACGAGGACGACGGAACCCTGATCAAGATGGTCATCGGCGCTGGCGACACGGAGCTGAACGAGTACTTCCGCGCGGCCACAATGGCCTACATACAGCCTCACATTCTGGCGATGCAGCTGGGGCGTTTGAGCGAAGAGCGAGAGCGGGAGATCCTCATGCAGGCCTATGCCTGTGGCGTCGTGCTCGACTCGGAACCAAAAATGAGCGAGCAGGAGGTTTTCGCGTGGTTCAAGAGTCATCCGCAGGAGTTTGATATACTGTTCGAAATCGCAGACTACAGGAAGAACTTCGAAGACGATGGCCATCCGAACGAACATGGGGGGAACGCTGCGACGCCTGGAACGGGTGGCGAAGGGGCTGGGTGAGTTCGTCCTCAGCATCGAGCGCAATATCATCGATGAGGTGGGAACCGAAGTCGTGGAACGAACACCTGTAGATACGGGATTTGCTCGCGGCAACTGGGTTCCCGGACTCAATGCTCCTCCAATCAGCGCAACAACCACCCTTGACCCGACCGCGACTGCCGCGCCTGCACGCATCAGCTCCCTCGCCCAACTCCTCCGCCTGGGCGATACGTTCTACATCACAAACAACGCAGACTACATCGAATTACTGAACCGAGGCTATTCGCCACAAGCGGCAGCTCAGTTCGTTAGTCGAGCTGTGACTGATGGCGTAAAGCGGGGAATTGCTCGGACCCGGGAACTTAGGATCCGCTGATGGTCACAGAAACTATTAACATCGTCGTCACCACGCGTGGCGCCCGAGTGGCTCAGGCTGGGATCCGAGGGATCGGTCGTTCGAGTCGAGTCGCCACAGTCGCGGTTCGTGCGCTAGGCGCGGCACTCGCAACGATCGGCGTCGGCCTCGGGGTCCGCGAGCTGTTGCGTCTGTCGGATGCGGCCACCCAGGTGGGCAACCGAATCCGCACAGTGACGTCTTCGACCGAGGTCTTCATCTCGGTTCAGGATCGACTTTTCGACGTCGCCTCTCGGACAGGCCAGTCGATCGAGAGCACCTCGCGTCTCTTCCAGCGGCTCTCCGTCGGTACGCGAGACCTGGGCGTGGGCACTGCTCGCGTCATCAGTGTTGTCGAGGGATTGAACGCGGCGCTGTTGGTCTCTGGTTCGACCGCTCGCGAAGCTGAAGCAGCCCTCCTCCAGCTTGGTCAGGGCCTCGCGTCCGATAATCTGTCAGGTGAGGAGCTGCGCTCCCTCAGAGAGAATCTGCCCCAATTAGCCCAGGAGCTGGCCGACGTCCTGGGTGAGCCCATCGGTGCGCTTAAGGAACTCGGTCGTCAAGGCCGGTTGAACGCGGAGACTGTGTTCCCTGCCCTTGAGATCGCGGTCGAGCGGTTCCAGGAGAAGCTCGAGAACGGGGAAGTCATCTTCACCTTCGCCCAGGCGTTCAACGCTGTGCGGAACGCGATCATCAAGGCCTTCTCGATCATCCAGCGCTCCACCGGTCTGACGCAGGATCTGACGAAGTCCATCTTCGATCTGTCCGACGGGCTTGCTGAACGACTCGTGGTGGCTCTTGCCTCTGCGATCGACTTCATCGCTGACGTCATCGACCGGTTCAATGCCTTCCGAGTTTCCATTGGTGGTTTCGCTCCGATCTTCAGCGCTCTCAGCGAGGCGTTCTCTTTCCTAGGAAAATCGGGCGTTGTAGCCGTGCAGGCGCTAAACACCGCTTTCGTTACGTTCCTTCAGGGTCTCGCTGAATCTAACCGGCTACTCCAGCGGTTCCTCCGCTTCCTTGGTCTTGCGTCCGATACGGATGTTCAGTTGGCAGACGCCCAGGCGGCGGCGACCGCCGAGGACGCCGAGGCTTCGTTTGAGTCTCTGCTCGACACGATCGAGAACTTCAGCGACAGATCGTTCCTGGAACTCGCGACAGGCATCGATGTAGCGGATGTCAAAGCAACGAAGCTGGCAAACACCGCTCGCGCGTTGGCCGATGGTCTCCGAGCGGCAGCTGCTGAGGAAGTCCCTGTTGTTGACGACCCGCCTCGGGATCCGCCGGACTTCTTCGAGCGTGCGGCCGCTCGTCGGACAGACATCGAAGAGGAGCGCGGCAGAGAGGACATTCTCGTCCCAAGAGATCTGTCCGAACGCATCTCCACATCCTTTCGAGATGGCATCGCCTCTGCGATACAGGACGGGGACGATCTGTTCGGAGCGCTTCGAAACAACCTCGAGACCGCAGCCAACGAAGCGCTGGTAGAGAGCTTCCAGAGTTCGTTCGACTTCGCGGAGAGCCTCCTGTCCGAGGCCTTCCAGAGTGCAGCGGATGCTCTGGGACCGGCGCTGAAGACGGTGTTCGGTGAGTCAGCCGGCGAGCTAGGGAACGCTCTTTCGGGAGCCCTGCAGTTTGCAGCTCTGCAGGGGCTGTCCGCTCTTCTCGGCGGTGGCGGCAACACATCCGGCTCATCGGCCGGGAACGTACAATCCGCCATCACGAGTACTCAGGCTGTCCGTGGCATTGTCGCAGGCCCGCAGGAGATTGCTATCGCGAACGTCGGCGCTAATATCGCGGACGCTGTCGAGCCGCTCCTGGAAGAGACAAGAACGCAGACGGGTGTGCTTCGGGCAATTCTCGCCAATAGTATCTCAGGAACAACTGGCAGCGGAACTGATTCTGATCTAGCCGCGCTGGCTAATGGTGGAGCCCCGTTGGCCGCCGCCTAATACAAGGAGAAAAACATGTTTGGAACCAACCGCGAAGAGCACCGACGCACGAACGACCTCCTGGAGCGAATCGCTTCGAGCTTGGAAGAGCAGCTTGCTCTGCACAAGCAAGCACAGAACGTGGATGTAGGGGCAAAGGTCGGTGAGATCTTCGAAGCGATCAGTAAAACGAACCCGCTGATCGAGTCGATCACCAAGTCAGCGTTGCCTGGAGGGAGCTGATGCCGCTCGCGATTGTAGAATTCAAGGAGCTGATCACCTGGGTCAACGGGTACCTGACCGCCGTTGTCCAGCGCGACGCACCTCCGGGCGAAAATGATATTTCCACCGGATGGAATCCAGGTACTGGGGACGGGCAGCGCCTCGGAAGCTCTAACACCCCTGGCGTGTACGACGCGATTCGTGATCGAATCATCACGCGGTCGCGGATCAAGAAGGAACTCGTCGGTGGGGCCACAGCGCTGAACCCTTCGGTTTATGCGTGTGACGCACTGCACCGCAACACCTCGATCGGCTGGTTTCAGCCGGACGTCGCAACGTATGGCACGACCACCCCGGGTCGGCTTAAGGCCGGTCAACCGAACCTGGCGACTGGAACACAGCAGTTTTATGGGTTCGTAAACGCGACTTTCGAGCATTTCATCTACGATGAGCTTACCGGTACGCCGATCACGACTAACGTCTGGCCAACGGTGACCGATGACTTCCAGACGGGTGCGATCGCGAGCGGAACAGCCGGCTACTATGCGGACGCAGCCGCCGCTACCGAAGGATCCTCAGTTGTCATCTTTGAGGGCATGACTAACACGACCGGCTACAGCGAAGTCACCCGCGGTACGTCATTCACCAAAGGGCTAGCGCTCGCAAAAGTGGCGAGCATCAACCTGATCGGCGGCGGCGCCGGTAACAACACCGATCCGATCTGGGCCTGGATTGACCTGAACACGAACGAGGCTGTTGGGTTCTTGGACATCCCCACGATCGCCGACTCTGCCTCAACGGATGACGGCGCAGAACCGACGATCGATTCGCGCTCAATCATCTGGCGCAGAGCCCAGTTCGTGGCGGATGAGGGATCTTCGTTCGCGAACCCGAAGGGTGAGCTGCATGTGTTCTCCCTGGAAGATGGCGTCTTGGACGCGACGTTTGAAATCGCCGGCCGCACCGTTGCGCCGCCAGGAGTGGCTAGCTGGACCTCGACCGTTACGCGTAACTACGTAACGGTTTACGACTTCAACCCGTTCAACGTGCAAACCGGAAAGGTCCGCATCCACAACCGCCGCACCTTTCTGGGCTCCATCGACGTTCCGTGGGAACCGATCACGGACGGAGGTCCGAACTCCACAGGCGCGAACGACGGCGTTAACGAGCGGAACCCAGCGCTGTACTATCACCCGCCGTCCCGAACCTATATCTCCTGGATCGGACGACCTTTTGTAAACAACGACGACACGGTTAGTGCTCCAGACGCCGGCTACTCGAACCTGATCCGCTTTCAGAGAGCGGTTGTTGTTGATCGACTAAGTCAGCCCACGCCGGAGACCGCAGTCACAGCTGATCGGGTCGTTCGTGCGCGCGTAGTCGCGAACACCGATCTGGGCCAACGGGCGACGAGCGTGCAGGTCACGTTTACGCTGACCCGAGAATCCACGCGGGCCGAGTCGTTTGACGGAACGGCAACCGGATCCGGTACATACGCGGTAGCGGCGGCAGTGATCGATGAGGATGGATCCTTGGACGTTCGGCACACTAACGACGTGGATAACGGCGGCACCCTTTTGGTTGAGACTACGGACTACACGGTCAACTATGGCACTGGCGTCCTGACACCGGTTGGATCGTGGCCCACGCAAACCATCTACGTCCGGTACCGCCACCGAGGTGTAAAGCTAACCCCAGCCCACGGTACGCTCCTCGGCTCCTCAGGGCTCACGGACGTGAACGGTGTTGCGTACGCTTCGGTCTCCTACCCAGCGGCCGCAGTGGAAGGCGAACTGGACAACCTGTCGGCGACGGTCTAATGGCGCTCCTCGGACGGCTCCTTAAATTCACCTATACAAATACGGTGAACACAAATGCGCAGTCGAACCCACTCTTGTCTCTGGGTGGGTTTCCAATTTTCAGCACTTTTGTTAACAGCTCGCTGCTTTATAGAGAGGAAACACTCGATGCTACAGCGACTGTTCCGACGGTTGTTCGGGATACTCAGACTAATGACGGCGGAGGCGGAACAGATCCAGAAGTCGGAGACTGGCTCACGATCGTTGACGGCGCGGCGGGGGGAAGCTTCGCAAAGATTACGGCTGTAAACTACTCTACTGGTGACATCACCCTTGATCGTCCGCTCCCCGCCCTACCCGCTAGTGGCGACACGTTTCGCACATTCAAGCGGGAGAGCTTGTTTCAGGACGTGCTGCTGTCAGAACTTCCGGGCGGCTTTGAAGACAGCCGGATGATCATGATGTTCCAGTCTGGGACCGGTGGGGAAAACAACTACCGCTATTGGGTCCAGCCCATCCAACCCAACGGGTGTGACCTGAAGATCATGGTGGGTGGCCAGGGCCAGAATCTGATCGAATATCCGCAGATCGCCGACGCCAGGGACGATCCCTACACACGCTTCGACCAGGTCGCTGGGTTGGATGGAGTGATCAACCCGGGATGGGAAGACGGCCAGGCCGCGGACAACAACTATTCCGAGGCCACGGCCGCCCCTATCTGGGGCACAGGAACCGTCGGCTCCAGCCAGTACTTGCCAATCTGGGTCACCAGGACGGTGCCGACGAACGCAACGGCAGGCGAGGCTGTTTTCATCCTGTGGCTCCACATTCCTGACGCGGTGAGCCAGGATGCTTCGGCTGACCCCGACCCGTTCAACGTGGCGGTCATCATCCACTGGAATGTGCCGGAGCTGACGTACACCGGATCGATCGCGGTTGACCGGACGATCTACCTCAACGGGGGCACGCGTGTCACGGGGACGGTCGTGGATCAGAACAACAATCCGGCAGTTGGGCTAAACTGCTGGCTTGAAATTGCTAGCGGGCCTGGCTCGCTGACGGTTGATACTTCGACACGGACAAACGAGAATGGACAGATCTCGAGCACGTACACAGCCCCAACGACGCTGACGACTGACGTTACATTCCGCATCGTCATCCCAACGCACCCGGACTTCTAATGGCAACCACTGAAGAAACAACTTGGGAAATTCTGGCAGCTGAGAGCACCACGGCCACGCAGGCGGTGACCATTGTAGAGGCTGCCAGCTCTGGGTCATCGGCCCCACGAACCCTGACGCACCCGGACTCCGCGAATTTTCCGATTGTCACGTACAACCGGAATCCGGCTCGCACGATCAACTTCGACCAGACGCCGCTCTCGCCGCCCACCTCCGAGACGATCCGCACTCTGGGCACGACGCAGGCGTTTGTCACGCAGAACGCCCTGGACGACGTCATCGTGACCGAGATCTGGCCGGGCGACGGTGGGCAGGCCAGCATGGAGGCTTCCTTCTTCCGCCGCCTCTACGAGCTATGCATCAACCCACCAGCAGTCCAGGATCCGGAGATCTTCATCGAATGGGCGCCCAAGGACAGGACAACTACCGTCTACAACGTGATCCTGCTGGACATCCGCGTTGGCGGTTCCCCACAGAAGCTGGACGTCACGGAGTGGGGAAGTTACCCAGCGGGTACTCTCGACGCGGTCGCGACGGGGATCATCGATCGCACCGTCGAGCTGGATCTGAAGATCGTAAGCGAGGTCTAGAGTGCGCACGCTCTCGCCGGAGTTGGAGGCCGTTCAGGAGAACAAGTGGCAGCAGCGCGCTTGGAAGGTGGAGATCTACGACATCCGCAGCACGCGAACGAATGCCACTCCCGACACGATGAGCCGGTTTGTTCAGGGCTTGACCCTCGATGCCATCACAGGACCACTCGATATCACTTCGCTTGTCACCACCATCACGATCACCGAACGATCGAGCGATTTTGTGCAGGGTTCCGTCATGGGAAACAGCCTGACGATGTCGATCTCTGACAAGAATCTCCTCTACGATCCGCAATTTGGATCTGAAAAACGCTGGCTCCGGGCGGGCAACATCATCCAGATCACCGAAGGCGATACGAGCCTGGCGGAATCACTCTGGGTGAAGACGTTCACTGGCCGTCTCGTAGGCAGGCCTGGCGCGAGTGGGCGGGATCGAGCGGACAACGCCATTCTGGAGATCGCTGCGGAAGACCGCACGTCTGAGCTACTGAAGCAAGTGATCACCTCGGCCCCCTTTGATCAGGGTGTGTCCTACGCCACGATGATGACGTCAATTCTCGAGGACGAGGTCGGTCTGGGCGCCAGCGAGTTTGTGATCGGCGGGCTAGGTGCCCAGCTGACGACGCAGGCTACGACACAGATCGTGGACGAAAGCCCGATGACAGCGCTGGCGAAGATCGCGTTCGCGGACGGAGCCGTCCCGTATTTCCGTGGGGATGGAGTGCTGGCTTTCACGGAGGCAACCAGCGAGAAGGGGCCGGCGGTTTCGTACACCAACGAGGACATGTTCACTGAATTTGCGAGACCGTTTTCGCCGCTTGAGAACCAGAACGAGGTGATCATAACGGGGCTCGCCTCGGAGATGACGAAGATCCCACAGCCGTCGCAGGTATTAGCTACAGCTAATATCACGATGGGCTTCTTCGGGGGCGGAAGCAGCATCAAGGTCTTCTGGTCAGACGATCAGACACAGCAGGCTGAGAACACGAGGCTGAAAAAGATCTCGTCGGTTACGGGAGCGCTTATCCCTTTCGGTGCTGAAGAGTACGTGCCCACGGTGGACGACGACGGTGGGACACGCGGTGGGCGGATCAAGGTGGATGGGGCGTTCTACGCGCCGCTCATCACGTCGCTCCACGTCGGCCGGCTGGCCGCCAGCTTCATCCCCGACTCCTGGGCTGGTGTCGGTGGCGGCCCAACGATTCCGATTGGCCGCATCGTCGAAGGAATCATTTCGATTTCCGTCTCGCTGATCCAGGCGACCATCGGCCGGGGTGAGTACGAGATCCTCGGGGATCCGTACGAGTACGTGTTCCAGGAGCTGGAGGGGAGAGCCCGTGTCGACAACCTGGACATCAAAGACATTCGTAGCCTGCTGGTCGAAAATCACCTTATCGACACACAAGCTGAGGTGGACGCTATTGCGCTGCGCGAGCTGAAAACCGTCCGCAAGCGAGGAAACCTATGGACGTCTGCGATGCGCCATGATCTGCGCCTTGAGCCGTGGGACAAATTTGTCCTCCCCGATCTACGGGAGTTCGTTATCACCGAGATCACGCGGACCATCTCCCGCGTTAACCCACAAATGGCTACACTCCAGCTGTTTGAAACAACCTTTGGTATCAACCCATGAGCAGTGTCACGCAGAAACTCATCGCTAGAGACATCGCCCAGCGGCGCGAGTCACGCCGGGGCACTGTGCTCACCGAGCCCAAGCTCCTCAACTACGACACCGCTGCGATCGATCGCACAGTCTACGTGGTCGATGTGGACATTGGCGGTAACAAGCCCATCCGGAACGTCCCTGTTCAGTCCTCCTCAGGTCTGGGCGGGCGGGCGTATGCACGTCAGGGCAAAGGCGTGGAGATCAGGCGAAACGCTGGCGGCCGATGGCTGGTTGTCGGTGCAAGCGATCGGATCAAAAACACAGCAACTGTGCAGCTGCTGGACGAAACCACAGAGCTGGCAACGAGTGGACCGTCCGAAGGCGTGACGTTTGGGCGCCGAGCTTTCGACTTCTACTCAGAGAACTTGGCCTGGGGCGTCGCTGGGTTCGGAAACGATGTCATCTTGGACGCACAAGACAACGAGGTCTTCTAATGGCAACCCCGCTGGATCTACTCCTATCATTCAACACCGGACAAGGCGTCACAGGCGGCAAGTCTAAGTACTTGAACTACCCAATCGATCTGGATACCAACTTCGACGGGATCCAGACGACTGTCAACCAGCTCATTGAAGAAGTCAACGTCGCGAAGCTGCCCAACGCGGCGATCACCACCGATCTGCTGCTGGACGCCGGGGTTCCCACGCAGGGCAGATATCTGCAAAATTCGGCGTCGGTCACCCGCACCAGTGGTGTCATCGTCACGATCGGCAGTGGAACTATCTACGCGAGTGGCTCACGGATCACTGTTATCGGCGAAGCGATCGACTTCACCGGCTCCGCCAACGGTACGTACTACATCGCGACCGACGAGAACGGCGTGCTGACCACTTCTACGACCGTCAACAACAAGGTCTTCGATATCGCGACCGTCGTCTGGGACGGCTCGCTGGTCGACGCTGACGTCACGGACAACCTGTACAACAACGGCCGCACGCTGGTCAGCACAAACAGCGGAGCAATGCAAGAGCACTTCGTACCACCCAACGGGGAATCAGCGATTACCAACACCGCCTACCCTGGGCGTGAGGCGCCTACCGTTCGGTACATGGACAACACCGGTACGTTCGGTGACTCGGGCTTCTTCGTTGGCGACACGGACGAGTGGTGGTTCGTCAGTCAGCAGGCCACGAGCCCAGGTGTGGGGGACACGGTCCTCGGCGCTCATATGTCGGCGCGTGCGCAGCTGCAGCTCTTCGAGCAGGCGCGGCTCATCCTGACGAACAACAGCGCGTCTGCGGGCACGGGCAACGCCCTGACCGCACTGAGTATGACCGCGAGCCGGCAGGAGCCGGCGAGCTATGGCCCCACGCTTTGGGGCTCCTCGCCAGCCACGAGCTACACAGTGCCCAACAGTACGCAGTACGCCGGCACATACTCCATCGCCGCGTGGGTCGAGTTCAACGCAGCAGCTACAGGAACGGTTGAAATCGACGTGCAAATTGGTGGCACCACAGTCGCGCTCGCACGGGGGGACGTCCCCACGACCGGCAACGCTTCGCTAATGGTCAACGCGATCGTAGACGTCGCGGGGAACCAATCCGTGGCCCTGCGCGCATCGCAGGGTGGTGGAACGCTGACCGTCGTCAACGCAGAGCTGGGGATGCAGCTGATCGGCGGTCGAGCAACCGCGTAGGGTCGGGTGCGCTATATTCCCCGGATGGACGAGGTCACCCCCGGGCAGCTAATCGATGACCGCAACGTGGGTGGCCATTCCTGGCAGAAGCGCCGGCGGTTGATGTTTTCGGTCGTGGCGTTCTCAATGGCCTGTATCACCTGGGCCCTGTACAAGGACACGGATTCGACGGTCCATCAGACGGCAGTCACGATGGGCTTCACCACGCTAATCTCGATCACCGGGACCTACGTCTTCGGTGCAGTCTGGAACGACCGCCGATGATTCCTCCCCAGCTGGCCCTTTTGGTGGCAAAACACGGCAAAAAGCTCGCAATCGGGCTTGTTATCCTCGTGGTGATCGCGGGCGTGTACTTCGCGGTGAAGATGCACGAGCGCACGGTGGCCCAGTTGGCTGCGTCGGAAGCGGCTCGAGCTGCCCAGGTGGTGGCGCACGAGACCACTCTTGCTAGTCTGAAGGTTCGAAAAGAGGCCGCCGCACGGTGGAAAGCCTCAGCAGAGAAATACCAGGAGACGCTCAATGTGCAGGCACGTGTGCGAGAGATGGCGAGCGAAGAAAGTCGCCGAATTGAAGAAACTCTTGGCGACAACAACCTTGAGCGTTTGGGTCGGTCCCAGCCGGAAGTACTGGAGCGGACTGTTAATCGTGACACTGCTCGCGTCATTGGGTTGCTCAACTGTAGCTCCACCGCCCGCGGTTGTGACGGAGATCGTGGAGCTGCCCGACCCGGCTCCACCGATTCCTTATCCACAAGCGCTGGCACTCGAAGTGTACCAATGGACCGTGATGGCACCAGGCCACTGGCGCGATCCGGACAAGCTTTACTTCTGTCTCGACTCAACCGGGTACGAAGCAGCGGCGCGTAACAACGGGCAGCTGCTTCGCTTCACCAAAGAGGTGATGTGGCAGCTCCGGTACTACAACAACGAGACGGGCGATGAACTGGGACGACGCGACAAAAGCGCTGATTAACGAGGTGGCAGAAAAAGCTGCTGACAAAACAGTCACGCGAACGATGACCACTTTTGGTGTGGACACGAACCACCCATTGGAAGTACAAAAAGACTTTCAGTTTATTCGCGCCATGCGAGAGACATGGTCCTCGGCCAAGTCTCGGGGTTTGATAGCTGCGCTAGGGTTGATGGTGACAGGTTTTTTCACGTTCTTCTGGTCAGCGGTAAAATCAGCGCTACACAATGGAGCAGGCAACTAATACAGGAGTGATCCCTTGAGCGATAAGCGAGCAAAGGGGCTCAGTGACGAGCAGATCGTCACCAAGTGGCAAGAAACAAATGGCAACGTCCGCAGTATCGCAACCCAGCTAGGCGTCTCACGCGGAACCGTATACCACTACGTCAACAAGCTAGGTTTGCGGGACGATAAGCCGCTGGCTGGTGGCAACATCAAGGCCAACGAGGCGGAGCGGCTGCCTCTTCCGAAAGGGAAGACGATCAAGCGCTACCTGCTGACGTCTCTCCAGAGCAACACGCACATCCACCCGGATGTGTGGGAGAACATACTCGCGCTCAGGCAGTTCTGGAAAGCCGAGCTGTTTGTCGCGCGGTTCACATACAACAAAAATTCCTACGGTAAGATGTCCGTCAAGCCCGGGACCGCCGACAAGCCCGAAAGCGAGCTGTGGTTTGACCCGATGGCCACACCCTTCTTTCACGACGAATACGCCGCGCTCGCCCCTGGGCTCCACTGGTGCGGTCACACAAACGACCTTCCAACGACCGCTCGCCCGATGACGGGCTACGAGACGCTAACAGGCTCAGCCAGCTCGATCTTCCCCCATGCAACGATGGACCTGCAGTGCGTTCCGACGAGCAAGATGGACCCCGCGAAGTTCATGTACACGACCGGAACGATCGGACAGATGAACTACCTCCAGAAGAAAGCGGGCATCAAGGCCGAGCATCACCACGCGTACGGCTGCATCGTGGCTGAGGTCAACTCCGACGGCGACTGGTGGGTCCGGCAGCTCCACGCTGGCCGAGACGGTTCGCTCTACGATTTGGACGTGATCGCCCAGAACGGGAAGACTAAGAAGGCGACGGGGAAGACGGTGTTCGCAGTCAACTGGGGCGACATCCATCTCGAGAAGCGCGACGAAGATCTGTTCGAGCGCAGCTGGGGAAAGGGCGGGATCCTCGACGAGCTGCGCCCAGAGCAGCAGTTCATGCACGATTTGTTCGATCCACCGCGGAACCACCACGACGACAAGGATCCCTACAAGCGGTTCGAGCACTACGTCGAGGGGACAGACAGCGTTGAGCTGATGTGCCGACACGCGACGTTTTTTCTTTCGAAGACCTCACGTCGCCCATGGTGTAAGACGATCGTCGTGAATTCGAACCATGACGACATGGTCGAGAAATGGACAGCATACGCTGACTGGCGAGACGACCCACCAAATGCCCGCTTTCTGATCGATTGTGTGGCCGCCAAGCTGAAGGCGATAGATGAGGGCGACAAGGATTTCTACTTGGTCGAGCACGTCTGCAAAGGCCTCGGGGTCCACAAGGACATTCGTTTTCTGCGCCGCGACGAGGACTGGATTGAAAAGGGCATTCAGTTTGGCCAGCACGGACACCTCGGCGCAAACGGTGCGCGGGGTGGCGTCGCCTCGTACGCGAAGGTCAGCATGAAGGTGAACATCGGGCATCTTCATACTTGCGGACTCTTCCAGGGTGTGGCCGTCGCGGGTGTATGGGGGGACCTTGACCAGGGCTACAACGACGGGCTATCCAGCTGGTCACAGTCGATGATCGTCACGATGCATAACGGTCGACGGCAGATACTCACGATCTGGAAAGGAAAGCACAAGGCATGACCTGGAAACTATCACGCCGATCGAAGAATGAGTTGCTACATGTGCATCCGGATCTGGTAGACGTTGTCGAGTACACCTTGGACATCAGTCCGATCGACTTCGCAGTCACGGACGGTCTTCGCGAGAAGGAAGAGCAGCGGCAACTCGTTCGCAGAGGTGTCAGCCGCACGATGAAATCCCGTCACCTTATGGGCGAGGACGGGTACGCACATGCAGTGGATCTGGTGCCGTACATCAACGGCAAGGTCCGCTGGGAGTGGGCGGCTATCTACGAGCTAGCCGAGGCAGTTCGTAAGGCGTCGCTGAGCCTGGAAGTACCGATCCGCTGGGGAGGAGTCTGGGACCGCCGCCTGGGCAACTTAGACGTCGTCCACCTGGGGTTGGAGGGCGAGGTCCAAGACTACAGTCGCCGCCGCCGAGAGCGCTATGGCGGCAAAAAGGTTTTTCTCGACGGGGCTCACTTCGAGCTGCCAAGAATCAAATACTACCGATAGGGGAATAACATGGGATACATGAGCCACAACGCGATCATCGTCACGGGCTATCGCAAATACGGGGAAAAGCGCGGACCCGTGGACGAGGCCCGCGACTACGCCACCAGCCTGGGCTGTCAGGTGACTGAATGCCTCGAGTCCAACACGAACGGCTACGTCACGTTCGTGGTTATCCCTGACGGAAGCAAAGAGGGGTGGGACGGTTCGGACGCCGGGGACGTTCGCCGCGAAGCCTTCCTTGCGGAGGTGAAGCGCCGTGCCGGGATGACGCTGGTAGATGAGGACGACGCTTGGTTCTTCGATTGGGCGGAAATCCAGTACGGAAACGACGACGGGATAACGAGGATCATTGCCCACAGCGATGAGGACATCAATTCGCTGTGAGCTACGAATACAAGACGGTCCCTTTCGCTCACCAGCGTGAGGACTTCGAGAAGACCAGGGACAAGCCCGCCTGGGCTCACTTCCACGAGCAGGGTACGGGGAAGTCGAAGATCATCGTCGACACGGCGGCCTACCTCTACGAGGTGGGTGAGATCAACGGGATGTTGGTCGTGGCTCCGAACGCGGTTCACCAGAACTGGCGAACGGACGAGCTGCCCACCCACCTCGTAGACAGGGTCGCCGAGAACTCGATGGCCGTAAGCTTCCTAAACGCGAAGAAGAAGACGAAGTGGCACAAGCGGGAGCTGACGGACTTTCTCGCGAAGAAAGATGGCTTCAAGATGCTGACCATGCCGTACTCCGGCTTCATGACCCAGGAGGGCAAGGAACTCGCCTGGGCGTTTATGAAGCAGGGTATCATGATGGTTTGCGATGAGTCGGGTGAGATCAAAACGCCCGGAGCGAAGCGGACCAAGAGCCTCATCGCCGCGGGAAAGTACCCTGCCTATCGCCGAATCCTAGACGGCACACCCACCGCTCAGAGTCCGTTTGACGTGTACGCTCCGCTTCGGTTTCTCGATCAGGATTACTGGAAGCAGTACAAGATCCCCACGTTCCAGGCCTTCAAGCATCGGTTTGGCACGTTTATGGGCGCACCGAACGGCGGCGAGTTCTGCACGGGCTATGTAAATCTCGATGAGCTGTACGAGTGGCTACAGCCGATCAGCTCACGGGTGCTCAAGGAGGACGTGCTCGACCTACCTGAGCGGTTGTATTCAAAAGCCCGTTTTGAAATGACCGCGGAGCAGACCCGCATCTACAACATGATCAAGGACGAGTACCGCGCCGAGGTGAACGGCATGGAGTGGGAGGCGGACCTGGCGATCGTCCGCCAGCTCCGGCTGCAGCAGGTGGCTTGCGGATACCTACCCACGCCCGAGGAGGCCGGCGAGTTTGCAGAGCCCTACCAGCTGATCGGGCCAACGAATCCCCGGCTCGAGCTGCTGATGGAGCTGCTGGAGCACACACCGCACCAGGCGATCATCTGGTGCCGGTTCAAAATGGACATCGATCAGATCCTGACCCGCCTGGGAAAAACCGCGGTGCGGCTGGATGGGAGCGTGGATGAGGAGGGCCGCGAACGTGCAAAAAAGCTCTTCAAGTCGGGCGAGCGGCAGTGGTTGGTGGCCAATGCGGCCGTCGGCGGCACTGGGCTCACCCTGAATTGCGCCAAGAGCATGTTCTTCTACAGTAACTCGTTCGTGCCCCGGCATCGGTTGCAGGCCGAAGACAGAAACCATAGAATCGGTCAGGATACTTCGGTCCTAGTGACCGACCTGATGGCTTCGCAATCGATCGACTACCATATCGTGAACTCACTCAGGAGAAAACGTGCTGTGTCTGCGGAGACACTGGGCGACAGGGAATCCGAATGGCTGTAGTTTACGTTGTGCAGAAGCAGATGAGGGTCGATCCACGATCCGGCGACCTGGTCTCACGATTTGACTTGACGAAAGCGGAACCGTATGGGACGATCGAATATCTCCTGTCGCCCAAGGCGAGGCCGTACGCGGCCGGCGGAATTATTGCGGAACTATACAGAAAACTCGACACTTTTTCGGATGAGGACTACCTACTACTGGTAGGCAATCAGTGTCTTGTCGGACTTGCAATGTCAGTCGCATCCGATCTCAATGACGGCGTAGTGAACATCCTGCAGTGGTCAGGACGGGATCAAGCGTACGTCGAAATAAAGGCAAATATCAATGACCCTGAAGACGATTTCCCAGGAACCTACTCCAACGGTTGATTACTCTGGCTACGGCCAGACCGAAGTTTCCGGTGGCGACCTCGAATTGTTGACCGGCTTGGCTGAGCGGCAAAAAGAGTTGGAAGCACAGATCAGCGCCAAGCAGGCAGAGATCAAGGATCTTGAGGCCCAGGTGCGGGAGATTTCCTGGAAGCAAATTCCGGAATTGCTTGACTCGCTAAACATGGAGTCCTTCAGGTTGCGGGATGGCAGCGAGATCTCGGTCGAAGAAAATTTGCGCATGTCGATTCCCAAAGATCCTGATCGTCGCGCGGAGGTCATCGCTTGGTTGCTGGCAAACGACGGTGCGTACCTCATCAAGGAGGAGTTTGGGATCAAGTTTGATAAGGGGGAAGGCGACGCCGCGCAACAGTTCAAAGAGTATTGCGAAAAATACCCAGGACGACTTAACATGGCTCACTTTGAAGGTGTAGAGACGAACAGCGTCAAATCCTTCGTGAAACACAAACTGGAAGACGGCGAGGAGGTCCCGCTGGCACTGTTGGGTGCTCACCGCCAAACGATTGCAAAGATCAAGGAAGGAAAGAAAAGATGATTGCATTTCTTATCGGGGTATACATCGGGGGCGCGATCGTTGACGCCACCACAGGGCTGTTCATTGGCGAGAACACCAAGGAGGCGGCCATCGGCGCAGCCATCTGGCCGTACAACACGGCCAAGCTCTTGGTGAAGTTTTTCCGCCGCCGATAGATTTCACATGGGCTGATGCACTGGGGGCCCTTAAAGAACCCTCTGCAAACCAACACAGGAGGCCTACTAATATGGCCAAGAACGATCAGGCAGCCGAAGAATCTGCCGTTGCGACCACTGCCGGAAATGCCGTCAGCACCGAAGTCGACTACTCCGCGTACAGTGGGAGTGGCTTCGAGAACCAGGACAACAGTGATATTCAGATCCCGTTCCTGCGTATCCTTCAGGCGCTCAGTCCCGAGATCAAGCCCGTCGAGAAGGGTGGAATTGAGGGTGCCAAAGAGGGCATGCTCTTCAACACTGTCACTCAGGAGTGCTACGACGAAGTGCTTTTCGTGCCTGCCGTCACCAAGCACGTCTACAACGAGTGGATTCCCAAAGACGACGGTGGCGGATTCGTCGGGACGTACAACGAACTGGACAAACTGGTCATTGACGCGCAAGCGGATGCGAAGGAGAAGGATCTTCCGTTCGGCACGTTGAAAACGCCTGACGGTCACGACCTCGTCGAGACGTTCGATGTCTACGGCATCCTGGTCACTGAGAACAACGATCCAATGCCCTGCATCATCTCGTTCACGTCCTCGAAGATCAAGGTCTACCGGAAATGGATGAGTTCCATCCGCATGTTCGTTCTGAACACTCCGAACGGCAAGATCAAGCCGGACCTCTTCGCTCACCTTGTGAAGGTTACGACGGTCGACGAGAAGAACAAGGCGGGCCAGGAGTACAGCAACTTCAAGCTGACGCCGGCCAACGGGAAGCTGCTCGACAGCCTCTTGGGCTCGAACGATGAACTCTTCATCGCTGGTCGCGACATGCACCAGCTGGTGAAGGACGGAATCGCCAAGGCTGATATGTCCACGTCCGATGCGGGTGTGAGCACGTCGGAAGGCGGGACCGACGGAGAGGCACCGCCTTTCTAGGGATGGTCCCTAGTGTCTGACTTGTTTAACTCTGATGGGTATTGGAACAAGTCAGACGAGCGGTTTGTCAGGGCACCACACGAGTCTACAGCCGGGGGCGGCTCAAACGTGTGGTGCCCGCTTCGTCGGAGTAAATACTATGGAATGGTCACCCGACCAAGAAAAGGCGCTCAGCTCTGTTGCTGAGTGGTATCGCAATGGCACGGAACAAGTCTTTCGACTCTTCGGTTATGCGGGAACTGGAAAAACTACTCTCGCAAGACATCTCGCAGAAAATACAGGCGGACGAGTTGCGTTCGCTGCTTACACAGGAAAAGCAGCGTCAGTCCTTGTCTCAAAAGGGTGCCCGGCGACCACGATCCACTCGTTGATCTACATCCCATACTCGAAGTCGAAGAACCGCCTGCGAAATCTCGAAGTCGAGCTGGAAGATCTCGAGCGACTTGGTGACAAGACTGACCGAGAATTGCGCCGCATCAAGGCGCTCAAGAATCAGATTCGGGAAGAGAAAGACGAGGTCAACAAACCCGGGTTCGTGTTGAACATAGACTCCGAAGTGTATGACCTGGACCTCTTAATCATCGACGAGTGCTCGATGGTCGGCGCGGACATGGGCCAGGACCTGTTGTCGTTTGGCACCAGGATCCTCGTCCTCGGCGACCCCGCCCAGTTGCCGCCCGTCGCCTCCGGCGGGTTCTTTACTGACCAGAAGCCAGACTACATGCTCACGAGTATCCATCGGCAGGCGGAGAACGACCCGATCATTCATCTAGCGACACTGGTGCGTGAGGGCAGGCAACTGCACGTCGGTGACTACGGGCTCAGCCGCGTCATGAAGCAGGGCACGCTCGATCCTGGGTTTGTGATGGCTCAGGACCAGCTGCTCTGTGGGCGAAACGCCACGCGCCACAGTGTCAACCAAAGATGTCGCGAGCTGTTGGGATACGACCCCAACGAGGTCGTTGTTGAGGGTGAGAAGGTCGTTTGTCTGCGGAACAACCGCGACCTGGGCATCCTGAACGGAACGATCTGGACGGTCAATCAGGCTGCAAGGAACGAGGAACTCGTGGACATGCTCATCCAAGAGCACGGCGTCGAGAACGGCTACGAGCTGCACGTCAGCGCGTGGGTTGAGATCTTCGGAAAGAACCCCAAGGACGCCGAGATCGATTGGTGGACGAAGAAAGATCATCAGGAATTTGACTACGCGTACGCCTTGACGTGCCACAAAGCCCAAGGCTCCCAGTGGGACAAGGTCCTGATCTTTGATGAAAGCAGCGCATTTCGCGACGACGCGCAACGGTGGTTGTACACGGCGATCACAAGAGCGTCGAAGTCCGTGACGATCGTGGTATGATGGCCGACCCCTTCACGACCAGGAGATTTCAGTTGAGCGAGTTCGGCCCGCAGCACCCCTTTTGTGACCAAGTCCATGCAGAGAAATACCGGGGGACGAACGAGTCCTTTCCGGAGGCGATGAACCGAATCGCTTCGGCGATGTCGGACGGCGAAGAGCACTACCGGAAGTTCCGCGACATCATTCGAGAGATGCGATTCATGCCGGCCGGTCGTGTTCAGAGCGCGATGGGCAGCAGCCGTCAGGTTACCCCGTACAACTGTTATGTCAGCGGTAAGATCGAGGACTCGATTACCCAAGGACATGGCAACATTATGCAGCGGCAGGCTGAGGCTGTTGAGACCCTCCGCCTGGGCGGAGGGATTGGATATGATTTCTCGACGCTGCGCCCGCGTGGCGCGCGGGTGAAGACCACCGGCTCGAATTCCACTGGACCCGTTTCGTTCATGGGTGGGTTCGATGCGTATTGTCGCTGCATCGCTGCGGCTGGCCATCGGCGTGGAGCCCAGATGGGTGTTTTGCGAATCGACCACCCTGACATCGAGGAGTTCATCCACGCGAAGCAGAACACAAGCGAGCTGACCGGCTTCAATATGTCCGTTGCTGTGACCGATGAGTTCATGACCTGTCTCCTGGAGGACCGACCGTTCGAGCTGAAGTTCGACGGCACCGTCCACCAGACCGTGCGGGCATCGGCCATCTGGGAAATGCTCATGCGTTCGACCTGGGACTGGGGGGAACCCGGGGTGCTCTTCATCGACACGATCAACCGGATGAACAATCTCTGGTATTGCGAGGAGATCGCGGCGACCAACCCCTGCGGCGAACAGCCGCTTCCCCCCTACGGCGCTTGCCTCCTGGGCTCGTTCAACCTTGTGAAATACCTGACCAAGACTCCCAGCGGGTTTGTGGCGTTTGACTGGCACGCTTTCTCTGACGACATCCCGCACGTCGTGCGCGCAATGGACAACGTCGTCGACCGCGCGACCTACCCTCTCTACGAGCAGCAGCAGGAAGCCCAGAGCAAGAGGCGCATGGGCCTGGGGATCACTGGGCTAGCGAATGCTGGCGAGGCGATCGGATTGTCATACGGCTCAGAAGAGTTTTGCGACTTCGAACACCGCGTCCTCACGGCGCTGCGTGACGAGGCCTACTGCGCGTCCGCGGAGCTGGCCAAAGAGAAGGGGCCGTTCAAGCTCTACGACTCGGATGCATACGAGGGCGGTGAGTTCTTCAAGACGCTACACCAGGACGCCCAGCAGGCGATCCTAGCCTACGGCATCCGCAACTCACACCTGCTGTCGATCGCTCCGTGCGGAACCATCTCGCTGTCGGCGGACAACGTCAGCTCAGGCATCGAGCCTGTCTTCAGTTTCACGGCCCAGCGCATCGTGAACATGCCGGAAGGGCAGGTCGAGGTGACGCTCAAGGACTACGGGGTAGCGAAATTGGGCGTCCGGGGTAAGGCAGCTGCTGACGTCACAGTCGATGAGCACCTGCGCGTGCTGACGACGGCGTCCAAGCTTGTGGACTCGGCTGTGAGCAAGACGCTTAACGTCCCGCACACGATGCCATGGGATGAGTTCAAGCAGATCTACGTCAAGGCCTGGGAGGCCGGCGCCAAGGGTTGCACCACGTTCACGTCAGGCGGCAAACGGGATGGTATCCTGAAGGCTGTCGAAGAGGGCGGCGCCTGCACGATCGACGAAGACGGAATCAGGAGTTGCGAATGATTGAGAAGAGTCAGATACATGCCCTTGTAAAGCGCATTGGCGAGTTGAACGCGTACTTGAGTTCGTTTGCCCAGGAGGGCGTGGACGTTGAACTGGATTTCGTATCGGATGATGATAGCGATGCGGACCTGATTGACCTAGTCTCGATCAAGCAGAGAGTGTGGGAGCCGGGGCTAGAGGACTGATGTTTCCTATGACCGCGAGAGCTGAGCAAGATCTTGACTGCACCGAAGCTGAATGGGCGGCGTTCATTCGGCGGGTCGAAGACTTGGGGGCTCGCGAGATAGAGAAGATGCTTGCAAGACAGAAGGCGGGAACACCAGAACCCCCGCCGGCGGTAGAGGCGAACCCCTCGATGCTTTACTACTGGACACACCTGATGGGTGGAGGAAATGAATAAGATGACAACGAAGAACAAACGAATTGCGCAGCAGCGTGCTGCCAACCCCCAACAGGCCTCCGGCATGATCACCCCTCCGGAAGTCGTAGCTGGACTCACTGTTCGCCGCACCATCGGCGAGGACGAGGTGTTCGGCCGTTGCAGCCACGCGCTGCAGCTACTGCCAAACGGTGTCATTCTACTGCTCGTGACTACCGACGATGGCGATGGTGGACCGGAGGTAAGTACCCTCATGCTGGGTGAAGAGATCCCGGGTTTCACCGTGCGTAAGTCGATGATCGATACGCTGGATGACACGGCTTAGTATTGAAGATTACTGGGAGAGGTTAGAGCGCCACGACCGCTTTTACGCATGGGCTAATAGCGCCGATGAGTATGATGATCTGGTCAAAGAAGCAAGGACGCTCTTTCGTCTTTCCCGACTTTCACTGGCCCACTCCCAGCTCTATACAACCTACTGGACCGCTACATTCCGACACGTTAGTCTCGATGGCGATGAGGTTCAGGACATAGACCGCCCAGAAGACGGGATACCGGAGGCAGCATGAGCGCGAATGCAGTTCAGGTCGGTGGCGACCACTACAAGAAGTCGGACCATCAGCCATGGGATCTGATAAGCAGGCACGGCATCGGATTTCTCGAGGGCAGCGTCATCAAGTACGTGTCCCGGTGGCGCGTTAAGAACGGTCGCCAAGATCTTGAAAAGGCGCACCACTTCTTGGCGAAGATCGAAGAGATCGAGCAAGACGGGTACACCCCGACAGGGGAATGCGGTCCGCGTGTGCTCAACGACTACTTCATTGCGAATGAGATTACTGACTTCCGCGAGAAGATCGTGATCTCCATCATGGCCGCCCGATGGTCACCGAATCAGCTCAACCACGCGGCGCTCCTCCTGGGCTCCCTGATCGAGACCGCCCGCGATGGCGAAACCCAGGAGTCGTAAGCACAGCGACCAGACGCAGACCGACGCCACACAGATGCCGATGTTCGTACCGGAGTCTGACTGGCGCCCGCCTCGCCTGGGTGAGCTGCCTGATTGGCCGGTGAACTCTTCCGCCCGCGTCGCGATCGACGTCGAGACGAAGGACCCTCATATCAAGACGCTCGGCTGCGGCGCCCGCCGATCGGACACCATGCTCGTCGGCTACAGCTTCCGCATTGAGGGTGGACCCGGGTACTACATTCCTCTCCGGCACCAGGGGGGCGACAACGTCGAGAACGTGGACGCGGCGCTAGCCTACCTGGAGGCCCAGGCGAGGTCCTTCAAGGGCCAGCTCGTCGGCTGCAACCTGGGCTATGACGCGGACTGGCTCGCGCAGGAGGAGATCGATTTCATCGACTCGGCCTGCACCTGGAGGGACATCGGGGTCGCTGAGCCGCTCCTGGACGAGCTGCAGTTTAACTACGGGCTCGAGGCCCTCTCGGGTAGGTACGGTCGCGAGGGCAAGGACGAGGCACTGCTCAAGGACGCGGCAGAGCACTTCGGCGTCCATCCCAAGGCTGGCCTGTGGAAGCTTCCCGCTCGATTCGTCGGGCCGTACGGCCTGGGTGACGTTGACGAGCCTCTGGCGATCCTACGGCTCCAGGAGCGAAGAATCGAGGAGGTGGGGCTCTGGGACATCTTCAACCTGGAGTGCGAGGTACAGCCTATTCTGACGCTTTTGCGACGGCGTGGAGTGCGGATCGATCAGGACCGCCTGGATCAGGTCGAGCAATGGGCCCGCGGGGAAGAGGCCGCTGCGCTTGCGGAGATCCACCGGCTGACCGGCGTCAAGATCGGGACCGCGAAGGGGAAGGGGATCATGTCCGCAACGGTCGTGGCTCCCGCCCTGGAAGCGATCGGGATCACGCTGAAGAAGACATCCAAGGGGCAGGCAAACATTGACAGGGAGGTTCTGGCCGGCATCGATCACCCCGTCGCGGACAAGATCCTCTGGGCGCGGAAGACGAATAAGCTGCGGACCACCTTCGTCGCCTCGATCCGCGAGCACATGGTCAACGGGCGTATCCACACCACGTTCAACCAGCTCCGGCGAAACGATTCAGACTCGGACGCCGCCAAGGACGACGGGTCGGGCGCTCGGTACGGGCGACTTTCTAGCGAGAAGCCAAACCTTCAGCAGCAGCCGGCGCGTGATGAATTCGCGAAGATGTGGCGCGCGATCTACTTGCCCGAAGAGGGAATGAAGTGGGGCTCGCTGGACTACTCCCAGCAGGAACCCCGGGTGATGATCCATTACGCGGAGAACGCGCCGCTTAGCCGGACAGCCCACGCCGCGGCCGTAGCTTTCGCTGACCAGTACCGGAACGATCGATCGACAGACAACCACGACATGGTTGCCAAGATGGCCGGCATCGCGCGCAAGCCCGCCAAGGAGATCTTCCTCGGCAAGATCTACGGCCTGGGTGGAGCGAAGCTCTGTCGAAAGCTGGGTTTGTCCACCTCCTGGGTCGTTTACGGGAAGAGGTGGTCGGATACCGAGTACTTCGACATCACAGATCGCGTCGCTGCCCAGGAGTACGCCAACCAGTGCGGCGGGCGCCTGATGGAGGGCGCTGGGCCAGAGGGTCGGGCGCTGCTTGAGACGTTCGACGAGAAGCTGCCGTTCGTAAGGGAGCTTGCGCAGCTCGCGAAGAAGACGGCCGATGAGCGTGGTTACGTCGTGACCCTTCTGGGCCGACACTGTCACTTCCCAATCGGAACCAACGGGAAGTACGACTGGACGCAAAAATCTCTGAACCGCGTCGTTCAAGGCTCAGCAGCCGATCAGACGAAGCGTGCGCTTGTAGATGTTCACAATGGAGGCCACTACCTGCAGCTGCAGGCTCACGATGAACTAGCAGGCAGCTTCTACGGAACGGGTGACGCGCAGGATGCGGCGGACATCATGGAGCACTGTGTTGAAATGAGCGTTCCCTCGAAGGTCGACGTCGAGCTGGGGACGAGCTGGGGAGATTCGATGGGATGAGCGAGTACACCTACCGATCGCAAGTCATCAAGGCACTCAAGCGAATGCGCTCAGACCCCCAGGCGGTGGAGAACTCAGCCAACCCAGGTTGCCCTGATGTGGAATGCCTACGTGGCTGGCTGGAGCTGAAGTACCTCCCGAACTGGCCGAAGCAGATGGACACCGTCGTGCGTATCGACCACTATACACAGCAGCAGCGCAACTTCCTCCGCCGCAGGTGGAACGCAGGTGGGGGCGCATGGCTCCTCCTCCGCGTGGGCTCCAGGGGGACGATTGAAAATCTGCTTTTCGAAGCGCCAGAGGCCTGGGAGTGGGTCGGCCGCGTTCCCCGCGCTAGACTGGTTGACCTCGCGATACTGCATTCATACGGGCGCATAGCCACCGCTGATCTTGACGAGACACTGAGACGATGACAGACACTTCGGCCGCGATCCAATTCCTGAAAGACTGGGAGCCCAAGGGGGCCTGGGTCTTGACCGCCATCGCAGTCGATCGCAAGTCCATCACCACCGCGACGTTTGACCTGAAGACGGTGGACGAATGTGCTGAGTGGATTGATCTCTACAACGGAACGCGGAACATGTACTTCCATGTCAACCCGACGCTCCGGCCTATGGACAAAAAGGCCCAGCGGGAAGACATCCGGGCCATGAAGTGGTTGCACGTAGACGTCGACCCGCGCGATGGTAAAAACCTCGAGGAGGAGCGCGCTCGCGCTTACGCTGCGCTCATGAGCCCGCCTGGCGCCGTTCCGAAACCCACGGCGATCGTTTTTTCAGGTGGGGGGTACCAGGGGTTCTGGAGACTTGACGAGGAGTTTGAGATTAACGGGGACCTGGCACTTGCCGAGAGCGCAAAGCGTTGGAACCTGCAGCTTGAGCTGCTGTTTGGTGCGGACAACTGCCATAATGTCGATCGCATTATGCGTCTGCCCGGAACGATTAACATTCCTGATGCTAAGAAACGGAAGAAGGGGAGATCAGAAGAGCTGGCGGAGGTCAAGCTTTTCGACCACTCCCGTGTTTACTCGTTGTCGCAGTTCACGCCCGCCGCCCCGACGCAGGGCGCAGAGATGTTCGGTAGTTCTGCTGAGGCCGTCGAGATTAGCGGAAACATTCCCCGTATCGGGACGATGGAAGAGCTGGATGAGTGGGACGTACCCGATCGTGTGAAGGTTATCATCGTTCAGGGCCGACACCCCGACGAGCCCCCGAAGGACGATGACTCACGATCGAGCTGGCTCTTTGACTGTGTCTGCAACCTTGTTCGATGTAATGTGCCTGACGAGGTCATTTTCTCTCTGATTACTGATCCAGATTTTGGCGTCAGTGAGTCAGTGCTCGACAAGGGTGCGAACGTCGAGAGCTACGCGAAGAGGCAGATTGGCAAGGCGAAGGAATTCACCATTGATCCGATGCTTGCGGAGATGAATGAGCGCTTCGCTGTTATCGAAAACTTCGGGGGTCGCTGCCGCGTGGTCGAGGAGCTGGTTGACCCGATCCTGGATCGCGCTCGCCTCTCCGCTATGGGTTTCGGCGACTTCAAGAACGCTCATATGAACAAGCGTGTCGAGGTCGGTGCTGACAAGGATGGCAATCCCAAGTACATGCCACTAGGTGATTGGTGGCTGAATAATCAGAAGCGCAGGCAGTTCAAGCGAGTCGTCTTCGTTCCCAACGAGGAAGTGCCTGGCGCCTACAATCTCTGGCGTGGGTTCTCATGCGAGGCACGCCCTGGGAAGTGGAACCTTCTCGAGGACCACATCCGCGAGAACATCTGTCTGGGCAAGGACAGGCTGTACAACTACCTGCTGGGGTGGATGGCGCGAATGATTCAGCGCCCAGGGGAGCCCGGTCATACCGCGGTCGTCATGCGCGGCGAGCAAGGGACTGGGAAATCATTTTTGGCCAAGCAAATTGGATCCCTTCTGGGCCGGCATTACATGCAGGTTGGTCACTCCAGCCAGCTCGTCGGTAACTTCAACGCTCACCTTAGAGACTGTGTGTTTCTGTTCGCAGACGAGGCGTTCTATGCCGGCGACAAGAAGCACGAGGGTGTGTTGAAGATGATTGTCACTGAGGACACGATGGCAGTCGAGGCGAAAGGGGTCGACATCGAGATCGCAACGAACTGTTTGCATCTAATGATGGCCTCGAATCATGACTGGGTTGTGCCTGCTCACAGTCGCAGCGAGAGGCGCTTCTTCGTGCTTGATGTGAGCGAGGCGAGAGCGCGGGATGGCGACTACTTTGCAGCGATCCAGAAGCAGATGGACAACGGAGGAAGAGAGGGCCTGCTCTACGATCTGCTGGCGGCCGATATATCGCAGTTTGATGTCCGAAACGTACCCGGCACCAAGGCTCTCCAGGACCAGCAGGCGCAGAGCTATAGCACTGAAGAGGACTGGTGGTACTCGAAACTTTGTAGCGGTCAACTGCTCAACGACGATCCGCATAGCGTTCCGTGGCCGCAGGTCGTGCTGAAGAGCACGCTGATCAACGACTACCTGGAGTACACCAAACGCAACAGTTTTCGCAATCCGATGAACGACGTCTACCTAGGACGATTTTTATCAAAGGTCGCCGGGGCGAAGACAGGCAACACGTCCGTTGCCGAGGGTCGCCGAAAGGTCTGGGACTTCGGGTCGCTCGATGTCTGTCGTCAGAACTGGGTCAAGGTCTACAAACAGGGAGACTGGCTCGATGCGGAGCCTGAGGAAGAGATCAGCCTGCCCGGCACCAACCAGGAGATTTTTTGATGCGCTGGCTACTGCTACTACTCACCCTGGGCTGCGCCACACCCCACAAGCCTTGCTTCACCACGCTTGAGCTAGCGGTCTACGGCTCCGAGAGCGATGGCACCAGCAGGGCGGATGCAGATTTTGATGGACGCGGAGAGACGTGGGATACAGATGATGTAACGGTGGGGGGTTCGGCTACAATGACCTTTGACTTCACAGGCTATTGCGAGGAATAAAATATGCCGTTCGAATATGGTGGCCAAACCTGGCCGGATACAACTGTCGTTACAGAGCACGTTCGTGTGACTTTTAAGGAAGGCGGCAAGGATCCCGACTTCCCAAGAATACACTACAAACTATGCTACCAGAGCTATCGCGAAGGGCACGACACGTACACGTGCCAGCCTATTCGAGAGGTCAAAGAGGTAGCGCCGGGAATGATGAGCGGACTGGTCACCACCCTGCGAGAGGCAGAGACAAGAACGACTGCCTATATCGAAACTACTTACGTCAGAAATCCGCCAAGCTTGTTTTTGTTTCAGAGTATGACCCCAGAGGAGATAGAGCATTGGTCGGAGGTTAGGGTTTTACCGAATAGCAACCAGATCGAAATTCCTAAAGCCAAACCGTACGTGGTCCCGGAGCCCGGGCTGGTGCTGATGTTGGCGATTGGCGTTCTTTGCTTAGCGACGGTAGGATGGCGTCGAAGGACTCAGTAAAAGCGATCAAGCGAAAGGCTCGAGAAATCTTCAGGGAGATGCCCAAGGGAGGTTTCCACAGTCGCAAAGGCTACCGTCGAGACGGTCAAGCCGTGGACAACGAAATTGAAGAATCGGGACTTTACGATGGTGACGGAACGAACAGCGAGCGAGGAGAGCCAGATCTCGTTGAACGAAGGCGACGCGGCGATCGTAGCGAGAGCTGACGGATCCCTTTGTTTGCACCTACCTGGGGATATGGAGACTGTCTCTATCGGTCATTCCCACGCAATGCTTATGGCTCTGGTGCTCTCAGGCACACCGATGACCGAACCGATCTACCGCGCTCTCTGTGAAGCACAGCACGCCTCTTTGGATCTCGTAGAGGCAGACGAGTCGCTTGCCAACTGAAAATGAGTCTTCTCTTTTTTCAAAAAATTTCTCTTTTCGAGATCAAAATGTTAGTCAAGCACGTATGCGAGTAAAAGAAACACGGCCGTAACAGACAAGACGAGCAACGTGGGCGCCCATAGTGGGGCTGTGATCAACCACCAAGACCAGTCGGCGACCGCACCGATCTCGAAGACCTTGCCAACGAACAGGACTATGAACATCATTTTAAAGAGGCCGATGCCCCCGCTACTCGTCGGACTACTCTTATTCATATCCGACCTCCAGCGGGGTTAGAACTTCCGCGGCCTTGTCAAAAGCCTCGTCAAATGCACCAAGAAGCTTGGTAAGATTTTCAGGGCGTGGGAGCAGCACAAACTCGCCCCCGGCATTGAGCAACAGCTCGTACAAAGGAACGGCCGTGTTCGCTACGTCCTGTAGCGCTTCGAGCTGAGGTCCTTGCCGCTTGAGCCTCGCCTTGTAGCGCCGGCACGCGTTCTGGGTGCGAACCAGAGTGTCCTTCATTTTCGCGCGGTCACCCTGGGCTCGCTTCATCTCAGAAAGCATGTCAGCTGGCTGCACACCTCGTGAGGAGTAAGGATCATCCGTTCGGAGACGTTTCTGCTGCGCTCGTACCGACTCCGACGTCTTGCGGGCCTCTTCGTTGATCTCGGCGATCGCCTTGTCCACCGCAGCAGTGTCCCATTCCGTTTGGGGGTCGACAGGCAGGAGCGGAGTCGCGTCCAGGTCTCTGTCAACCTTCTCACGAACTCTGTTGGTCGCTTGGAAGGATCCAAAATCAGAGAAGCTAGGCTCACCAACCTCCTTCAACGCTTGGATCGCTTCCACCCGGCCCATTCCCGTGCCTTTCCACCCTAGGGATTCGTCAACCATGCGCAGCTGGCGGTCACGTCCCGCAATCCGATCCTGGAGCAACAAGTTCTGCTGCAACGAGGCGTCATAGGCCTTCTCCGTAGCTTTCAGCTGCTCCTGCAATTGATCGATCAGTGCTACCAGCCTTCGACGTTCGACAGCATCCTCGTCGACATCGCCCGGAAGCGTTCCATGCGGATGAAAGTAGTAGTCTGCGCCCATTATTTCTTTCCCTTCATATCGCGGCGGAGCTTCTGTAGCCCCGCCAGCTGTTGGTATAGCTCTTCGCGTTCCCAGCGAAGAGGCCTCCGACGAATCTTAGTTAGATAATCGCTCGCCACTGAGGGGTACTTGGAGAGGTTCGGCTTCTCGGTATTTAGGTACATCTTTTCTCACACATGATATGGATGCCTGCGACCCAATCATCTTAACATCGACAATTGATATGTGGCAGAGCACCCGGGGTGTCTCGTATTCGAATACGCGGACGCTTTCATCCTTGATCTCAAGCAATAATCGTGCTCTTGGAGCCCGGAGCCAATCGCTGCCATCGGCCTCCGGCACGATGACCAAGGACAAAAACAAAAACATTACAATTACCAAAGCCCAGGCCAAGGCACCGAACAACCGCGTATGGCTAGTCACTGCTGGCCGCCAATCCAATGGTCACTGCGGACCCAGCATGGATGTGAACCGAGCCCTCTGCGCAGCTCTGCAGCCGCATCGATTCGATCTCCACCCCAAAGCCCTTCAGACTACGCTGCGCCTCCGCGGTCAAACGATTGTCAAACTTCGCACGGCCGCTGCCAATCTCTTCAAACGACGTCGAGAGCACCGCTTTCCGCAGCCCTGCCTGGGCCAATTCCGCCATGTTCTCCTCCGCGTCGTGATTTTCCACGCAGAACGTGTAGAGGTCGCTAATGGAATACACGATCACCCCGTCTACCACGATCGTTCGGCCCTCGTGGGTTTGAATCAGCTGCTGCTCGAGACTCACAATCTGTCGAACAACGGGCACCACATCCATCTCGGTCGTCACCGGCCACCACCAATGGAGCCCGGGTCCTACCTCCAAGGCCTTCGCCCGTCTGAACTTCACCGCCCGTTCGGTAATCCGTACAAGCTGAAGACGAGGAATCAACCTCGCGAAATATCTAACTAAATCACCGATCCACCCGAGCGCTGCATCCATCCTGGTATGGTAGCAGGCGCACAAGATCCGTTGGCACCAGAGGAGACGAGCCCAGCAGGTGGCGGCATTCTGCCTCGCGGGCCAGGTTCAGCGCGGTTTCGTTCGCCAGCATGTCCTCAAACGCCTGTTCCTCTGGGGACAAGGCCGCTTCACGGGCCTCCATGTCTGTGATTTGGTTGGGTGCGTCAGCCAGCAACTCCATGATCTGCGCGGATACTTGCCTCAAACCGAATCCCTTTCGCCTTGTTTTTCGTAGGTCACGGTAGGCGTCGATCAACAAGCTACCTGTCTGGGTCCACGTGGGGGGAGTGCTCATGAGACCGCGGCCGAGCGCGATTGTGATGGCCTCCTGCACCAGGTCTTGACGTTCGTCTACCTGCAACGTGTCATACTTCTGGTGCGCTTTGTGCCGAAGCTTTCGGAGCCAGGGCGCTGCGTCGTTATTCGAAATCGTTGTCATAGCTCGGCTCGATTTCATACGGCTGGTACCGCAACTCCTCCGCCTCTTCGACCGTCAGCCCTTGCGGATCGCTGAGGCACAGGCAGGGGTAGTCGTACGCGACATCGCGGCAGAGGGGGTAGTTGATCCCCTGGCAGATCACCCGATACTCGTTGCTGTTGCAGCCATCGGCGCCCATCGTGACCGCGGCGATTGCAAGCAAAACGATCACCGATGCCCAGGTCTTGCCCTTAAGAATGTCATCCATCATGCGCTCGGTGATCTTGGTTCCTTCGCGCGCCGCCTGGGGATCCATCCCGTTCTTCACGCGCTTCTTGAAGAGCAAGACCTCCTCACGGTTGGTTTTGTGGTAGCCTGCCGCACCGCTTCGCCGTTGTGCGTTCAGTCGCGCCGCCAGTGACGGTCGTCGCTTGTCTCGAATTCTATTGTTAGGCATATTTCTTCTCCCACTTGTCTCGGTTGATCTCATAAAGGTGCTCGGCCAGTATCGCCTGGATCATGTCGCCGCTGGTGTCTTCGAGCCAGCGCCATTCGGACTCCTCGTCCTCGGTCTCGGGGTGCAGGAAGAACCGCCACGCCCCCTGATACTCCCACTCAATGTGGCCGTCGGTACCCCAATCCGCCCAGTACTCGAAGTCCGTCGCTTCGATGAAGTGGGACGTGCCCAGGAACTTCACGTCGTTGTCCGTGTGGTGCTGGCGCAGCTCGTCGTAGCTCCACCGCTCGCCGTCTGGGCCTCGGTAGACGTTGGTATGGTAGGACATGCGGAACGTATCGAACACGGTCGGGGGCCGCAAGCTAACGCCATCCCAACGCAGTTCGGTCTGCAAGGTTTTGTTCCTAAAACGAGTGCCCGCAACGCGCGGAACTTCTCCGATCAGCTCGAACTTCATACGAACCTCACCTTGTAGTAGATGTCACCTGGGATGAACTCCTCCAGGTTGGGGAACTCCGGGTCGCGTTCATCCGCTCCGCCCCAGCCCAACCACTCCAGCACCGCGAGGTCCCACGCCGTTGTGCCGACGTCAGCACCAAAGAGGAGGCCCAGCATGCGAGTCGCGCACCCCGATATGCCAACGGCCTCGTCCAGTGGGTAGGCTGTCCAGCCAGGAAGATCGTCCAACTGAACTTCGATACGCACAATGTCGCCGGGGTTGATCATCTCCTCGATCTCGGCGCAGCAGAACGAGAACCCATACTCAGCGCAGGAGAGCCAGAGCTTCCCTTCCTCGGTCGGGTGCTTGTTCAGCTTGCCAACAAAGGGGGTCGCGTAAAGGATGGGCGAAACTGCCTGCTTCATATCAAACTAACCTCTATCTGTATGTACCACGTATCGGGTGGAGGTGACGAGAAATTTATACCTAAATTAGCCTCAATCGATAAACTGCCTGGGCTTTGCTACTCTGTGGTCTTTGCGCACAGTTCCCTTCGGGGAAGGAGAATTCGATGTCATCGTACAACATCCCCGACGCCCGCCGGAACGGAACCTGGACCCCGACGTTCAGCAACGACTCCAACCTGGACGTCGCCAGCCCCGTCGTGCTCGCCGCGACCTACATGGTCGTCGGCAACACGGTTATGTTTCAGATGAAGCTCACCGTTGACCCCTCCGCCTCGGGCGTCACGTCCGTGGACTTCACCCTCCCCATCTCTCCTGGTCGAAACTTCAGCGGGACTGATGAGGCGCTGGGCGTGGTCAACGGGCAGCCGGGCGGATCCGCAGGGACCGTCGAGAGCGTGGACGCCACGCAGACGGCTCAGCTCCTGTTCACCGCCTTCGGCGGCACGGCTGGAACGCACAACGTGATTGGTAGCTACACCGTGCGCTAGCGTCACACTACTGAAATCAGTCCGCTCTTTTTTCAAATAATTTTGATATTTGAGATCAAAATGTTAGTTCAGTTTTCGCCAGCCACGCGACGTACTGGATCCAATCCTTCGCCAGGAGGTTTCTGAAGTTGCCATGAGACTCTATCCGGGGCGGTCGCAGCCACCCGTGCCGTGCGGTCTTGTCCTCGGCCGCGCTGATCTCGTCGTCCGGGATCTCGAAGCAGACCATAGTTGTGGCCTTCAGCTCGTTGCGCTGGACGATGACCTTCACGACGGCGTCACCCCGCAGCACCCGTCGCAGCCATGGATCACCAGCTGGTCGGCTCGCTGCGGATCAGCCTTGATCAGCCACTCAATCTCATCCGGGTCCGGGTGGCCGATGCCGTGCGGGCAGAGGCGCTCCATCTTGCCCGCGTCGCTCCGCCAGTGCTGCGGCCACTCAACCATGTGGTGATCACTCGGATTGTGGATGCAGCAGATCTCGCCTGCGCACACGCTGGCCGGATGGGCGATGATGCGCTCGCCGCCGACGAGGGTCACTTCGCCCATGGTTTCACCACTCATCGTCCCATCCTCTTCCGTCGATCGTGGACGAGCTTGCTCAGCTCACCCGGGGTGACCTCGAACTTGTCGCAGAGCGCGAACACCTGATCCCGCAGCATCCGGTGGCTGAAGGCCTGCTCGAAGAACATCTTCTTGACGTCCAGGAGGGGCGCATCGTGAACAACGTCCCAGCGGTAGATCAGCCACGTCTTGCAGTGATCGCACTCGGAGTAGAACTCGTCGAGCCCCACTGGGCTGATCAGCTCCAGGGTGCAGTCCCGATCCTTCGTCTGGAAACCGGTGACTAACGTCGCGCAGTGGGGGCACTTGACAGTGAAGTCCACATCGTCGTACATGCCCATTACAGCTCCACCTTGTGCTCGTCGGTCTCTTCCCCCAGATCGCTGGCCTCTACGATCGACGGCTTCCGCTGCATCCGCTCGTCCTTGAGAATGTTCTGCCGGCGACGCTCCCAGTGCATGCGCATGACAGTGTAGGCCATGCCAATCTCTTGAAGGCCGCTCTCGAAGTCCTCCTCCTCGCCGATCCACTTCGCTTCGGTGCGGTAGTTGTGATCCAGCTCGATCGCCACCAGCCCAGGGATGCCGCTGTATTCGCAGTCGTCGTCTTCCAGGAACTTGATCTTGATCTCTCCGTTGAATCGCTGCTTGTGTTCTTCGCTCACGCCATCTCCTCCAGCCGCTTCAAATACGCTCGCCGCTTGGCCGCCCTGGCCTTGCGTCCGCGGAGCTGTTTTCCCGTCGGCTCTTTGTGAGTGACCCGGCGGACACGTTCGTGACGTTCTTCTTGATCGACCAGCCTCTCGAGCCGGCTGGACATCTGCGCAGCGATCCTGCGCCGCGTGGCTCGGTTCATCGGGATCGTCCGCATCTTCCCGTCCGGGCCCTTCACTTCGGTCGTTCCGTACGGGCTGCCCTGCTTGATGAAATTCCATGTCATACCGCGACCTTCCCTTTCAACCCAGAATGTGGGTTATATGACCTCAATTCGACGTGCTCTGGGCGAAAATCGAAAATCGATCCGATTGAGTCCTGCAACCCTACCCGGGGTGCGTCCAGCTGGTTCCGGGTGAGCTGGATCCGGCCCTGCTCCATGTGGTTCTCATAGATGTGGAGGTCGCCCAGGCTGAAGCAGAGGCGCCGCGCCCGAAACCCCGTGACGTGAGCGAACATGCGAAGCAGCAGGGCATAGCTCGAGATATTGAACGGCATCCCCAGGAAGATGTCGGTCGATCGCATATTGACCATCATGTTCAGGTCGCCGTCCTGCACCTGGAGCTGGAACGCGTAGTGGCAAGGCTGGAGTGCCATATCGTCCAGATCGGCTACGTTCCATGCGGAAACGATCATGCGACGTGAATTCGGTTCTTTTTCAAGCAGACCGATGACGTTTTGGATCTGATCAATGTTGTCTCCGCAGCTATAATCGAACCAGTCGCGCCACTGTTTTCCATAGATCGGCCCCAAGTATCCGTCCAGCTTCGCCCACTCGTCCCAGATCGTACAGCCCATTTCCTGCAGCGGCTTTACGTTGGTCGAGCCTGAGAGGAACCAGATCAGCTCCGCCACGACACTCTTAAAGTGAACGCGCTTGGTGGTCAGCAGCGGGAAGTCATCAACTACGTCATCGCAGGTCCAGAACCGGCCGAATACCTTACGCGTAGGCGTACCCGTTCGGTTGTCGCTCTTCGATCCGTGCAACATCACGTCGCGAAGCAACTCCAAGTATCGGCCTTCGCCGGTGTTAGGTCTCATACGATGATCTCTTCCTTCTCGACGAACCACTCTTCGACTTCGAAATTGTCTACCGACGCCGCCTTGGCGAGTACCCGGGTGGCCGTGTCGGGTTCGAGCAGTGAAAGCGGCACCCAGTGCTCTTCTCCGGCTCGTGTGATGAGAACCGCCTTGGCGCTCGTCTTTTCGATGCCGCACTTACCAAGATTCGTGTATTCCTTCTGCTTACCCATCCTGCTTCTTCTCCCGTTTTCCGCTGTTGCCGCGGATGCTGACTTCTCGCTGGCGATCCAGGTCGAAGTAGATTGACGCCGCCCGATCATCCGGGATCCCTAGCGTTTCGAATTCTACTTTTGAGACGGTCATAAATTTTTCGTAGGGCTCAAGTCCCTTTTCATATACTTTGCAACATTCACCGAACGTGAGCAGCTCTTTCGTAACCAAACTCCAGTAGCCACCGATCTCAGTCAGGTCAGTTAGTTGCCAGCCCATCAGGTAGTAGGAGGGCCGCTCCGCATCGATCTCGTCTAGCGTCAAATGGCTCTTTCGATTCTGCCCCATACACGGCGCCTTTCCCGGTATAATGTTTGACGCACTGTTGAATCGCGTACTCAATGCCGTCTTTGTATCCGTACTTGTAACCAACGTATCCGCCGGCGGCTACCCCAATAAACCCGCCGCTCAAAAGGGTCACAAGACCTAGTACGACACCTCCGATTGCTGCGTGCTTTTTCTTCATCTGAAGTCTCCCGGTTCGAGCCCCGATCGCCGTAGCAAATCGTAGAAGTCCTTTCGATCCTTCCCGGATATCCGGGCCGCCTCGGACACATTGCCCTGGGCGTGTGCTAGGCAGTCAGCGGCATATCTCCGCTCGAAAGCCTTCTTCGCGACCTTGAACCTGGGGAACCCCGTCCACTCCTGATTTGCGTCCACTGTACCCTCATCGGCTCATCGCCTTCAGCATTGCAGCCGCCTCGCGTGCCTGATGGACAGCGTCGGCGAGCGCGCCATGCTTCGTGCCTTCCGGGAGCTGCGGGAGGCGCAGCTCAGGAGGGGCCGTTTGGGACAGTGTACGAAAGCAGCGCTCAGCGCGAAAGTGCCAGGGACAGACGAGATCGAAGGCCTTAAGGGCCGCCTGGATGCCGACCAGATCATACTGGGGTGGCTTCGCCCAGATCTCGGCCGCTCGGAACATGGCCACACAGAAGTCGCGGAGGGCCGTTCGGGGGTGTAGTGGGGGTGTATCCGGGGCCCAAGGGAGGGCCGTTTGGGCCAGCCAGAAGTTGATCGGGCCCTCGTCGACCGTGAGGCCAGCTTCAAGCTGGGGCTGGATCTCAAGCCGGACCTCGCCGGACTCCTCGAGCATGGGGCCGTCTGGGGTGAAGCGGCACCAACCGATCGAGAGGATGACTCCGTAGGGCATCTCGCCCAGGCCTTCGATGTCTACCATGAATCTTGCTTTGCTCATCGTTTCTCCATCGCGAGGTCTAGCGATTTCACCAGCCGGTCGCATTCCTCGGTTGAGAGAGCATACGGGGACGTGTTGGATCGCGCGATGTATACGTCGGGAAGATCAACCTGCATGCAAACTGGCTGTCCGCCGTCAGGGTTCCGCTGGACCATGATTCGCGTGCTCGTATCGAGGGGCTCCAGCTCGAAGAACGCGATCTGTCCGGCCGCGTACCGCTTGGACAACTTGTCCCGCACGAGTTTTCGAAACCGCTCGATCAAAAAGCTCATCATTTCTCCGTGGCTGCCGGGTCTCTACTCCCGGCGACGTGGTTAGCTGCCTGCTTCTCGGTCCTGGGATCGCGAGGATCCTGGTTACTCCACAGACTTGGGGTCGCTTCCCCTGTTCTCGACCCGCACCACTGCAATGTGCGGACGTCTAGCCTCCTCGCGGTTTACTTCTCGAAGATCAGCGCGTTGCCTTCCGTGCGAAACGCAACGTGCGTGTCGTAGTTCTGCACCAAGCGTACCCGGGTCACCTGAGCGACACCGGGGCTGGTCAGCTTGTACGTGCGGGTCTTGTGCGGGGCCGCTTCGAACATTGCCAGCTCGTGGCTCCAATTGCGGTTGCGGCGGGTCTTTCGTGCCATGTGTCGTTCTCCTAGAAAGAGCCGTGTGAGACGGCGGTGATGACGACGCGGATTGCGCCGTACGTGAAACCAGCGAGCGCTAGGGCTCGAATGGTTGTGTTGAGGGCCGTGTAGGCAATGACCTTTTGTACGCTCATCATATCCGGGGTGAACCGCAGAGTCAGGGCCGTTTGGTCAAACAAACCAGCAAAAATGTCGAACATATCAATCTCCTGGAGCCGCACGGTAGCAAGGACTAGCGAACCAGCAAGGGCCTGGATCAGCATTCGTGGTCTTCATCGCCATCCTTGCCGTCCATAAAGTGGACGACGCAACCACTGATAATGGCCTGCGCAAAACACTCGGGGCCGTGTTCTGCATAGTATCGGCTGCCACCTCCAGCGAACTGCACAGTGCAGCCGGGGCCGTCTCCGAAGGGCGTGACAGCCGTGACATTGTCCATGTTGAGCAGTTCGCCTTCGATCATGATGAACATCAAACATGCTCCCTTGTGCAAATGACCTCTACCGCGGTGATGCGGACAGTCGGGTGGCTGGCCAGCAGTCGCTTGGCCGGTGTGAGTCGGTCGCTGTGCTCCAGATAGAGCCATTCGTCCTCGCCGGCTTCGATCTCAACCCGAAGGCTCAGCTTGTAGGCTTCACCCATCGCGGCATTGAACTCCGCAGCCGCATCAGTGAGCCGCTTGACGGCCGTTTCGATCTCGTCGCTTTCTTTCAATCCCACTTCTCGTCCTTCCGCCTGTCAGGTCCAGGCCGCTTGTGGTCACGTCGGTCGAGGCCGCGTGCGACCATGTCCCGAACCGTATCCGGGTCGGTGGTCCAGGGCCGCATGAGGATCGGGTGATCCAGCTCAAGCTGCGCTCTCAGTTCTCTGACGTTAATGGTCCGGGTCATCGCGCACCGCGATCGTCGAGGGCCGCTTGGTCCTGCCAGCCACGAATCTTGTCAACGAGGGCCGCTTGGTCCTGCCAGCCATTGCGCCACCACTTCGCGAGCGCCATCGCCCAGCCGGCGTAGCGACCATTCGGGGAGTGAGCCTCGCGAACCCAAAGGATGTCGAGTCCAGGGACGCAGGGCTTACCCATATTGTAAGCATCCGCGCCAGCCCGGCGCATGCTCTTCCAGAACCATGTTGAAGTTTTCGAGTCCATCACTTCGTCTCCTGTTATGTATCTCTTATCGACAGAAACGTGACGATCTTTAGTTCTTTTTTGCCTCTTCACACAGATCGCAATCCTCTAGTGTGCAGGGCTCAATTCCTGCCCTGAGGTCGTCTGCGAGGTCTGCGTAGGCCTCCGCACGCTTCCACCCTCTCAGGTATAGCGACCGGTAGTGCAGGCCCGAGTCTGTCATAACGTATCCGGGGGGTGCATCAACCTCGATCGTGTCAGTCTCGTCCTCGTATCGCCAGGACACTTTTTTCTCAGCGCAGATAGCATCAAATTGTTTTTTCGTCATGTTATACCTATCGGCCGATCAGCTCAGACCTTTAGCCTTTTTTGTAGATTCCGCGAACGGAATCAGAGAATCCATTGAATTGCAGCGGTCCCTCAGCCTCGACGCGATAGACCACGCGTCCGAATTCCCAGGACCGATCGCAGGTCACGCGCAGCCGGCCGCATATGGATCGGCTTCCGACCTTCCGGTCGATGCCCTCGGCCATGCTAGTCGCGAGCCGTTTGAGGTCCGACTCATTCGGGAAGCTGCCCTTTAGCTGCCACCCCATGATCCGGTAGAACTCGGCCAGCTGTGCCCAGGACACATCGCCCGTGTGATTCCACTTCATACTGGCACGATCCTCCCACCGCACCCGGGGTGCGAGTATGCTTTGTTTCGGGGCAGCCGCTTCGCGCGGATGACCTCATGGCCGCATCGATCGCAGAATGCGACCACCTTGCGTGTGCGCCGCTTGCGCTCGATGCCGACCGCTTGGGCCGCGTGAGCCGTCGCGCAGCGCTCGCCGCTATGGCCCAGGCTGCGGGCCGCCCGCTTCCAGGCGGGGCCGTGTCCGGCATCAATTCCGGCGATGACGTGGGCGATCTCATGGGCCAGCGTGTCGCGCATCTGCTGCGGGTCGACGAAAACGCACTTGTGAATCTCGATGTGAATCGCTTCAGTCCCGTCGAACCGGTTACGCTTGCGCACCATGCGCCCGAAGGACGTGCGCAGTCGGCCGTTTCGGTAAACCGGAACCGCGTGAAAGCGCTCCGGGATGTTCTCGGTAGGTACGCCGAACCGCTCGGCCGCCTCGATGATTGTTCCAATTTTCTGCATGGTTTGCTCCGTTGTTATGTATCTCTTATCGGTCGGGGCCGTTTGGGCTTTAGCTATTTCAGCTTTCGAAGCCAACGTTGCGCATGCTTTGCGTAGGCTCGCTGGCCGGCCGCACCGGTCCCGCAAGCGAAGTGCAGGAGGGCCGCGCGGAGGGATTCTCCGTTGCACTTCATTCGACCGTCGACCATCCGCTTCAAGTTGCCCAGGAGGTGCGCGTCCTTAGGGACGGGGCCGCGTGGGATGAGTCGGTGGACCGATACAGTAGGCGCGCCCGGGGCAGGCCGTTTGGCCTTCAGGTAGCGCGGGAAATCGCGCTCGAATCGATCGACGAGGGCCGCTCGGGCCGGACTCGACTCTAGGGCCGCATGGGCCGCTCGGAGTTTCATCTCATCGTAGAATCGAATGTGATTCAGCGTTATCTGCATCTCACTTGCTCTCTTTCTGCACTAGGGCCGCGTCACGCTTGACGATATCCGAGAGGTCGAGGGCCGCGTGGGCCGCGTGGACACTGACATTGTACAGGGCCGCTTGGCGCTCGGGATCGGCCGCGTCGTTCGACAACCCGAGCAACTCGAATGCCAGATCTGACATCTCCTTGCGTACGCGTTGCACTCTCTCGAGCCTTGCCTTTGACATGCGCATTACTTGCTCTCCTTCTGCACAAGGGCCGTTTGGCCTACTTGCTTGCGGTATGCCGCTACGCTGCGGATTGCCTCGTAGTTGCCGGTGTACCGCAGGTTCATGATTGCGAGCCGTTTGGTGGGCCCGAGGACCCGAAAAACGTCCCCAGCTGCACCCGGGTTGCCGATGCGATGCATCGTAATTTTCCACTCTCTTACCTTTGGGATGCTCACGTTATGCCGCCTTTCTGGCCGCTTTACGGCCTACCCCGCCGGGGGCGTGGTCCATGATTACGATCGAGAGCCCAGCGCCGTTGCACTTCAGTGGGCAGGTTCTGCACGTGACTTGCTTGCCAGCCTCGGCGCTAGCGGGGCATCGCGCCTCACCTTTGACGCGATCCCATTCACCAGAATCGTCGACACCGAACGTCGCCCAGAGGGCCGCGTGGGCCTCATCACGTTCCGCTTCCGAGTCGACCGATGCCATGACGATCCCCCGGAGGGCCGCTCCGGTGTCGCGCCATCGGTGTGTGTATCCGGTACGCTCGCTAGCGTGCATCGAGAGTGCATGCCAGATCTGCGCGTCAACTGCACCCGGGTCCCCCCAGGATCCGAATCGAGTCGGGAGGCCGGCAACATATGCGCAAGCGCCTAGCAGGTTTACCCGCTGGTAGACTCCGCGCTTGTATGCATCGAAAACTACCCGGGGGCCATGACCTAGGTTGACATAGCATCGGGCCGCGCCGGTCTCGCGCGCGAGAATCGGTCGGTGTGGACAATCGCCGCACACCGACACATCGGCGCCCGAACGGGCCGCGTCGGTAGGGGATTCGTCTCGGGGCATGATGTAGCTTTGAATCATGGCGCCGGTTTTATCGTTTGCGTTCTCGTCCTTTTCCGCTAGGGCCGCGTCGCGCCCCCGCAGGACGATAACAATCGGCTTGCTATCGATGAGACTAACTGTCTCGAAATAAACTCCATCCGCCATCGTTTGTTTGCTCCGTTCGTTTCTAGTCTTATCGGCGCGGGCCGCGTGGGCTTTAGCCTTTTTTCGAATCTTTTTGGGCCGCGTGGGCCGCGTGGGCTAGTCGATATCCATTGACTCATCGATCTTGCGTCTGAGTTGCTTCATAGCTTCCGCTTCGTCGAGAAGTGCGTCTATGTTGCCGTGTTGACTCACAATAGTTGCACGCTCGAGGTTACGCATTTCACGCGTATCTAGTGCGCGGATCAGAAGCACCTTTTCGGCATTTGATAGGCAAGTGAGTTTCATGTGCAATTCCTCTATCCTTGAAAGATTAAACTAATACTGCAATCGGAATTACAGTATTAGTTTAATCCCTCCTACGGTCGCAGGTAGTACGCAGCTATCACGCATAGGCAAATAGCCTGCAGAATGGGCTCGACGAATTCCGCTCTCATCGGACTACCATGAGATTGGAAACGATTTCATCGACCGCATCCCTGCAGGGACCGAACTTGCGCTCGGCTTGCTTGTGCAACTCGGCGCCATCGTAGCGGCCCCAATTTTCAATAACGAAAATTTTCAGATCGATCATATCTATCATTGCGGTTTGCTCCGTTGGTTATGATATGCTTATCGGTAGGGGACCGAATAACTTTAGAGGGTGGCGCGGTTTTTTCAATCTTTTTTCTAGGGGCCCTAGGGCGCGCGAGAGAAAATCGGCTTGCGAGAATGCCCCATGGCGCGCGATCGATAGCGCCTAGGTACTAGGCTACCGGTAGAAAAAACGGCCCGCATAGGCGATTTACAAGCGTGCAACTCGAGTGCAACTAAATGTGCAGCTGTAACGCAACTAGTTACAGTGATAGTTCAATCGGCATGCGCGCAGGTCCCGCGCCCGCCGCCTTTGACGAATCGCCTATGATCTACGTTTCGGCCGATCGCGCTAAAACTTGACAGCTTTTTTCAAATTGCATGCTAGTTGCGTGTTAGTGAGGGACTCGAGGATTACAGTATTTGTAGAAAGCTCGAGATATACTGTAATCCGCAATGCGCAAAAAACCGGCAACGGGGAAGCAAACCAAACCCGCTGCCGGCCGAGGCAACTTGCCTCTATTTTGCGTGTTAGATGCGCGTCTCTCTTGCCGCGTTCCTGCCTGCCGGCGTTATTGCGTTATTCTTGCGCAGGAGTTTCATCTCGCGAAGTTGCGCACGCGTTGCGTCCCACTCTTCTGCACTATACTTGCGCGTCCATTCATTAAGACGAAAACCACTCTTAAGTTGCGCAGTAACTGCTAGCGCGTGAAGTTGCATGTCCGTGAGGACCGGCAAGTCAGCGGCAAGATCGGCTTTGTGTCGCTCGAATTCAGCGACCGGCAAGTAAACGGTAGGCGGCATGTGTTTTCCGCGAAAGATCGAGAAATTCACGAGATATGCGATCGGCTTGCCGTCGATCTGCACATCGGCCGAGTTGCCGCCGAATTCCGGCGCGCCGGAGTGCGCAGGCATTTGCACATGATGCCCGCACGCATCGAATGCGCAATATGAATCTTTCGATCCGCCGTCCCAGTAGCTTGAGACTTGCTTGCTAGTTGCCGGCTGGATGCGGTATTCGCGCGCCTTGCCGGTGATATCGTCCAGAATCGGAATCTTCCCCTTGGGGACCGTGAGTGTATCGAACATGATAGTTGCTCCTTATTTGCAGTTCTGTTGCGCATCGTGCGCGTATCCGATCGCATCGGCGTACGCCTGCGCGCGGTTATAGTCGCCGCGGTACCATCCCCATTCGCTCCAATTAAACCCAGAGAGGGCAATTTCGCGCCCGCACGATTCGCAGATCGTGAGCGCTCGAAACGTAATCGATTCGCCATCGGGCGCGATAGTCGCCGCGATCCGATCGATCGGGCTGGAATCCCGGAGGGTAAGTAGCTTTTTTTCTAGTCGCTGCATGATATACCTATCGGCCAGCGCTTCGAATCCTTTAGAAAAAAATTGAGCGCTGGCCGATATTTTTTGTTGCCGGTTAGTTGCTACAGCTCGAGATCGCGCAGGAATTGCGCATCGCTTTCATACTTGCGAGCCTGCGTGCGCAACTCACGTTCCTTGCCAGCTGCCTGCGCAATTCCGCGATCGACAACCTCACGCAAGTAGGATGCATCAAATGTGAGTTTCTTGAGCAACTCGATGGCAAAATCGATCTTTGCGTCCTTGTTGCCGGTGAATGAAAATCGCTTCACCATCACATCACCGATGCGCAAGTAGAGTGCAGCATGCTTGCGCGCTTCGAAGTCTACCGCGAACGGTACCGCCCCGAGGGTGCGGACACAGTGTCGCCCGTTGGGCTTGCGTGTATACTGATAAGTGAACATTAGTTCGTTTGCTTTCGTCATCTAGTTTGCTCCTATGGGCTTGATTGCCCTCATGATATTCTTATCGGTGTGTGGCCGAATAGCTTAAGCGCGCGACGAATGTTTTTTTGTTATTTTGATTTCGCTGCTAACTGGCCTAGGATCCCCGGAGAATCGTGCCAACGGTTACCGGTATGATCGGACGGATAGCGGGTCGATCGCCCAGCGCAGGCGATTTACGGGCGTGCATCTCGAGTGCAAGTAATCTGAATATGAGGTGCAGCCAATATGCAGCTTGAGTGCATTGTTCAAATTGCGTGAGAGCTGCCGGTTGGTGAATGTGCAACTTGAGTGCAAAATTCGAAACTGGCGAAGTTGCTCTCGAGCTGCGCATGTGCAACTTGAGTGCAAAATTCGAAAGCGGGCAAAAAAAGACGCAGCCTGTAGTTGCCTACGGACTGCGTCCTTGTTGCGTGTCCCCCTTGTTGCAGGTTAGTTGCCCATCTCTCCGTTTGCATTGAAGCTGTAATTTTCGTCGCCGATGATAACGTGATCCAACACGCGGATGCCAAGCAACTTACCGGCAGAAACGAGGCGTTCTGTCACTTCGCGATCCTCGGGGCTGGGCTCCGAATCCCCGCTGGGATGGTTGTGCGCGATTACAATCGCGGCGGAATTGTTAAGGATCGCGCCGCGAAACACTTCCCGCGGGTGAACGAGCGATGCATTTATCGTCCCCCTGCTTATCTCTTGCACGCTAGTTGCGCGATGACGAGAATCGAGGTAGACCACTACAAAGCGCTCTTCCGGCGCGTCGCCGATAAAATCGCGCAATACGTCGGCAACTACCTCGGGGGATGTGACTTTTCTGCCATCGATGTCCGATATGACTCGGCCATAGGATATCTCGAGTTCGCGGACCTTCATGTGGTTTGCTCCTTTGTTGCGTGTTGGTTAGATGAGGTCGAACGCTGCGAGGGTGTAGAATGCCGCGAGGGCAAAGCAATAGAGAATCATCGCTATCGGGCCTCCGTCGTGGTCAGCTGCGCTCGTGAGTTGATGAAGCCAGAATCGGCCGGCGTTGCGTCGATGCTATTCGCCAGCACGTTACCAGCGAGAATGGCGAAAGCGATGAGGGTTGCGAATCGAATCATGTTTGTTTGCTCCTGCGGGCGGTTTGTTTGTCCCGCGTTATGTATCTCTTATCGGTCGAATCGGTCAGCGCTTTAGGGTTTTTTTGCGATTGACGCGATTTTTTTTGTTGCGCGTTAGCTGCGTATTGGGAATCCGTGACCGAACAACACGCCGAACAGCACTAGGCAAGTCTTGTGCAAGAAATTGGCAACTCCGCTTCCGAGGGGGATGCCCAATTCTGCGCATGCGATGCCGGCTCCTGTCAGCGCGCCCGTCGACATTAGATAGGCAGCGAGCATGCAAAGTAGAAGATGATGAAAACGCATGTTAGTTGCACTCCTGGTGCGTATCTGTGAAAAGTCCCGATGCATGCGCGTCTTCTGCGCATTCGCTGCACATTGCAGTCCCGTCGGAATCGTCCATATCTACGCGAAAAACTCGCGTTGAAGCAGGGTTAGTGCATTCCGTACGCAACATGTGCGCAGGACAGTGTTGGTCGGCACAAAAGCATGAATTGCCTCCGAGATGCGTAATCATCAGTCGAATCCAATTTGCCGCATACTTGCTCGCTCCCTGCAGGTCGCGGGTGAGCGCTTCAACCGCTGCCTCTGGGCTGCCGGTTTTCTGCACGATGATTTTCAGGGCGCGCTCTAGTTGCGCGTCTGCTGCGATATCTCTCATTTTCGTTTGCTCCTCTGGGCCCAGTAGCGGGCCATGCATACCCTATCGGCCGATGCCGCGAGCGCTTGAGAGAAAAAAGCGCGCTCGATCGACGTTGCACTCGAGTTGCGTACGTGTGGGGAAAAGACGCCAAATTGTGGGATGTGACATTTTGCGGCACGCGCAGTGACGAATTCCGTGGGGGACACTCGGCCAGCGAGAAAGTTGCACTCGAGCTGCGTATTCTGCACGGGTTGTACGGGTAAGGCAGTAATCTAGTCGGACGCTAATTTTGCTTTTAGAACAACGGGTTATGAGCGAAGTTGCGTGTCTGCACGCGTACCGGGTAGATGGTTTCAGTTTGCAGGGGAATTCGTAGCAAGGGATATGCAGCAAAGCGGGTGTAACTGTGTATTTTACTTGTTCTACTAGTGTTACTAAGAAAGACTATATAAATCAGGTAATTAGGTGAACGGGTAGCGACATAGGTAAGCTTTTCTACCCGTGATTTTGGGGGATGGTCTAATCTCGCCCGTGGGCTATTTAGGGTGGTATGTCAAACGACGAAATAGAATCGAAGGGGATAGAACGCTCTAGGATTTTGGGAGCGTTAGAAGCGATTG
>Ga0224512_10000273_pt1 | contig 54868 bp, 49 predicted proteins | sample SF_May12_sed_USG_4_FD_169103 | JGI IMG/M metagenome (GOLD analysis project Ga0224512, IMG submission 169103) | Sediment microbial communities from San Francisco Bay, California, United States - SF_May12_sed_USGS_13 | ecosystem: Environmental > Aquatic > Marine > Sediment | place: USA...
CGGAGAGCGATTGGTCGAGGACGGCCTGGTCGATCACCGGAGCTACCGTGACGACGTCTTCCGAGCTGCCGGCGGCACCGCCAGACTGTTTGGTTCGCGGTATCTGGCGAAGGCGGGACGGCCGCACCGCAAGGGACCCGTCGTCGCTCTCGTCCAGGGTGTCGGCCGGATCAGCCGCGGCTCACCGAGCTTCGACCCTCTGGGTGGTGGCTCCAGCTTCGGTGCCGATGAGGTGGCCGGCGCTTTCCGGGAGGCCGTCGACGACAAGAAGGTCAAGGCAATCGTCTTCAGAGTCGACTCACCCGGCGGCTCAGCGATCGCGTCGGAGGTGGTCCGGCACGAGGTCGAACGGGCCATCAAGGCCGGCAAACCGGTTGTCGTGTCGATGGGCAACGTGGCCGGCTCCGGGGGCTACTGGGTGGCGGCCAACGCCACCCACATCGTCGCCCAACCCGGGACCGTCACCGGCTCCATCGGTGTCGTCTCCGGGAAGCTGGTCACCCGTGAAGCCTGGACCAAGGCAGGTATCACCTCGGATCAGATCGAATTCGGTGAAATGGCCGGATTCGCCTCGTCCTTCTCGCCCTTCACCGACGAGCAACGGCGGAAGCTGGACGCCCAGCTCGACACGATCTACGACGAGTTCATCGAACTCGTCTCTGCTGGACGGAATCTGACCCGGGAACGAGTGGCCGAGATCGCCAGAGGCCGGGTATGGACCGGAGCCCAGGCGAAGGAAATCGGGCTCGTCGACAGTCTGGGAGGCTTCGACTGCGCCATCGGTGAAGCGAAGAAGGCGGCGCACATCGAGGGCAGCTGCAAGGTCAAGATCTATCCCAGGGGCAGCACCCTGCGTTTCCTCGACAGGCCGGAGAACAGCGACCCATCGGTCGAAGCGCTGTCCGAAGTCTTCACGGCCCTCCGGTCACTCGGGCAGGACGTGACCGGCTCCCGTCAGCTACGAATGCGCGACCACTAGTTGACCACGTTCGGGAACCTGGAGGGTTGCGGTCTTAGACTAATAATATTAGGAACGACCCTATGATCATAAGACAGGAGGCCCTCCTATGACCAGCGAGACACTGAAACTACCGCTTGGCACGATCGCCTATGACGACTCTGGAGGATCCGGCCCGCTGGTCGTGACGCTTCCCGGTGCCGGTGACATTCGTGGCGAATACCGGTTCCTGACACCCAGGCTGGCCGAAACCGGCGCACGAGTCGTGACGGCCGAGCTGCGGGGCCACGGCGACTCGTCTGCCGACTGGCCGTCCTACGGCATCGCCGAGACCGCAGCGGATCTGGTCGCCCTGCTCGAGCACCTCGATGCCGGCCCGGCAACCGTGGTCGGCACGTCGTTCTCCCCCACTGCGGCGCTCTGGGCCGCGGCGGATCATCCCGATCTCATCAACCGGCTCGTGCTCATCAGCGCCCACCTTCATGACGCACCGGCCTGGCAGACGGCGCTCCTCGACCTCATGCTGCGCGGACCGCTGGCCGGTAGGATCTGGGCCGGCCAGTACCGCAAATGGCACCCCGGAAATCCTCCAGAGGATCTCACGGCCTACGCAGGCCGCCTCGCTGACATGATGAAGGATCCAGACCGCCGAAGCGCCGTGCGCAAGACGCTGGTCGCCCCCCGAGACGGTCTCGACGGGCACGTCGACCGGGTTGATGTTCCAACGCTCGTGATAATGGGTGGCGCCGACTCACACTTCAACGATCCCCAAGCCGAGGGCGAACAGATCGCCGCCCGAACCAACGGCTCCCTGCTGGTCATCCCCGATGCCGGTCACTATCCGCACGCCGAGTATCCCGAGCACGTTGCCACCGCCATCAACGAGTTCATTGCGGGGAGAACCGAGCTTGGAACATCGCCGTGACCGCACGCCGGGGCATCCGGCTCGACGATGTGGTCGACGTCGCGACCGAACTCGTCGAGAAGGAGGGAGCCAGTGCGCTGACACTGAGTCGCGTGGCGCGAGAACTGGGGATCAAGACACCGTCGCTCTACAGCCACGTCGATGACGTCGACGCCCTCCGGCGCCACGTTGCGTTGCGAGCCACCGATGACCTCGGCACCCAGCTGATCGCTGCCGCCATGGGGCGCGCCGGGGCCGGCGCGCTCCGTGCAGTCGCACAAGCGGTCCGCCACTATGCCACCACGCACCGAGGTATGTACGAGCTGGCGGCCCGCGCTCGCCCGGGCGACGAAGAGTATGAAAATGCGGCCCTGCGGACGCTCCAGCCGGTCATCGCCGTCCTCCGCGACTACGCACTCGACGACGCCGAAACCATTCACGCGGCCCGAATGCTCCGTTCCGCCGTGCATGGCTTCGTCTCGCTGGAGATCAATGGAGGCTTCGGACTCGATACCGACGTCGACGAGTCGTTCGAGTGGATGGTCCAACGACTCGCCGGCACACTCGCCGGATCGACAGAGCCTGTCGAGTGAGTCGGTGCGCAGCCCGCTGAGCGGAGCCCACCCGGGTCCCTTCACCGCCGCGGGCACCGTGAGGAATTCGGAACCCGGCTAGGCCTGATGTTCGATGTGGCGCCTGAGATCGTCGGGGAGGCCGGCCGCAGCCTTTGCCAGCAACCGACCGAGGGGAAACGCGCCGACCCTGCCGACCGGACCCTTGGTGATCCCGGTCATCTCGACGTCGACCGCTGCTCCGTTCGGCCCGTCCGGTCGGACGGTCCAGGTGTTCTCGAGCCGGTCGACGAAGAACGGCAGGCCTTCCGCTCGCACCACGTAGGTCAGCGTGCGGGTGTCGGCATCGAACCCGATGATCCGCTCGTCGGTCATACCGACTCCCTCGACGTCACAGAGCCGCCCTCCGTGTGCACTGCCGTTCACCCCTTCCGGTGTGGCCGGGTGGGCCACCGACGACTTCACGCCGCCGGCCCAGTTGGAGATCTCGAGAAAGTTGACGTCCAACTCCTTCCATATGGTGTCGGGGTCGGCTGCGATCGTGGTTGTCGATCGTCTTGTCACTGTGGTCATCGGTAGTCCTTGTTCTCGCCGGCATTCGGGATCGTCGTGGGCTATTCCATCACTTTGAGACAACACTGTTACTATAAGTGACAATGATACCAACGTGACTGTGGATCTGCAATACTCGAAGGCGATGAGTTCTTCACCGGCGTTCGACTACCTCCGCGCTCGCGACGAGCAGCGTCGGCAACTGCGCGCCGCGATCCTGGACGCAGCCGCTCTGCTGCTGGCCGACAGCGGGCTCGACGGCATGTCGGTCCGCGCCATCGCCGGCCGCGTCGGCGCGTCGACGAAGGTCATCTACAGCCAGTTCGGCGGTAAGACCGGCATCGTCGAGGCCCTCTATCGTGACGGCTTCGACCGGCTCGCGGCCGACATCGGGGCGGCCGCGAGCGTCGAGGGAACGGTGCCAGAACGAATCCTCAACATCGCCGACGCGTATCGCGGGTTCGCGGTCGGGTCGCCGGCGATGTACGAGCTCATGTTCGGCCCGCGGGTACGCGACCTCCTCCCCCTGCCCGAGCACCGCAATCCTGTTCTGGGTGCCTCCCAGGTGATCCATGACCTGCTTCGAGCCGGACAGGACGAGGGAACGATCCGAAGCGGCGATGCGCACGTTCAGACGAAGTTCATGTGGAGTGCGCTCCATGGCACGGTGTCGCTCGAGTTGATGCACTGGTTCACCGAGGACGAGGCGGTCGAGAACCATCGCCACCTCGTCCGCGCTGCGCTGTCCTCGCTCATGGTCTGATCGCGCCCGACGCACGCGCCGAGCGTCGTCGTCAGTCGACGTCGTCGGTGGACCGGCCGGTCTGGCAGTCGAGCACGCTGGTCGCGACCCGGCATGCCGCCTGCACGAGCGCAGGCGGTGCTTCGGCGCGAATGATGGCTGCGACCCCGATCAGCGACATGGTGAAGAACGAGGCGAGTTCCTCGACGTCGACCGTGGGATCGAGGTCGCCGGCGTTGCGAGCGTTTTCGAGTGCGTGACGGAACGCCTGGCCGAGCCGCGCGAGGTAGGCGTCGACATGGCGTCGCGCTCCCGGGTCGAGTGCGGCGCGCTCGACTGCGGTGTTGCACAACAGGCACCCCCGCCCGCTTGCCCACCCTTCGCTCGCTGCCGCGTACCCCGCGAACGCCCCGCGGATCGCATCGGCCCCGGCGCCGGGGGCTTCGAGCGGTGCGAGCACGCCGGACAGGTGATGGTCGTCATACCGGTCGAGTGCCGCCTCGAACAGACCCTGCTTGGAGCCGAACTCCGCGTACATGCTCTTGCGGTTCACCCCGAGCTCGTGAACGAGCTCGGCGGTGCTGGTGGCCGTGTATCCCTGCCGACGGAACAGCTCGATCGCACGGTCGAGGAGTTCGATTCTGTCGTACTGCTTCACACCGGCCACATCCTGCTCCGATCCGGGAATCCCGCGCGCCGCTTGACACCAGGGTAACTGATCCGTTACCTTAACTCAAGTAATCGATCAGTCACCCACGATCACAAGGCCAGCAGAGGAGCCAGCAATGAAGAACACAGACCCGGTCAACGTCGTCTACCGGTGGACCGCCCACCCCGGCAAGCTCGACGAACTCGCGGCGATCTACCGCGACGTCACCGACGCGATGCAGCAGAACGAACCGGGCGCCGAGGCGGTCCAGGTGTACGTTTCCGAAGCCGACAACGCCCTCTACGTTCTCGATCAGTTCGCCGACGCAAACGCCGTCGGCTTCCACCTCCAGACCACGGCCGCCGCCCACTTCCCCCAGCTCCTCGCCGTGGCCACCCCCGGCCCGTTCTTCTTCCTGGGCGACGTCCCCGATGAATTGAAGCAAGCCACCGAGCAGATGCAGCTCGGCGCCCAGTTCTCGATCCACGCCGCCGGTTTCGACCGGCGATCCGAGACATCGGCATGACCCCCGCTAACTCACTCGCCCCCCATCTCGTCGAGCCGTCCCGGATCGGTGACGAGATCTCGATCACCGGAAAGTGGGTTCCCAGCACGCCAGGCGGACGATTCCGCACCTCCGAAGAATCGCGCGAGATGCTCCAGGAGTGGGAAGACATCCACCAAGGCGCCCGAGCCGACGCCGGGGTGCTCTCCACCGAGATCAACCACGCCGTTGGCGAGGACGCCGTCCTCGTCCACCACGTCTTCGAGAGCGCCGATGCGCTCGTCCACTACTTCGCGACCACCGCCGCCGAACATGTGGGTCCGCTCACCGCCGTCGCCAGGCCGGACCTGCATCTGGTCCGAGGCCTCACGGTGCCCACCGGCGTGAGGGATGCAGTGCGGGATAAGACGGAGAACACCGCATTCGGGGAGTACCTGTTCGGATTCGTGAAACACGACTACCGGCGCCCTGACCCCGCCACGGCCATCAACGTCACCGCCAAGTGGACGACGAAGCCCGGTGAGACCTCCAAGCTCGACGAACTGACGCACTGGTGGCAACAAGTCGCAACCGACGCCTACGACCTCGAGCAGGGCATGGTGCGCTTCGAGGCATACCGGGTGATCGGCGAGGACGCGCTCATCATCCACGAGGTCTTCGATGACACCGCCGAGCTCAAGTTCCATCTGACCAAAGGCACCGCCGACCGCTACAAGAAAGACATCGATCAGATCGCCGAGCCCGAGCGGTACTTCTTCCGAGGCCCGGTCTCGTGGACCATCCGCACCTACTCCAAATTCATGCACCTCCCCGCCACCTATTCGAGTCGGGGAAGCCACTTCACCCGTGATGGCGGGAGCATGAGCGAGGGGACCACCTGAAGTCCGAGACACGAAACCGGCGGGTGTTCGATCGAGCGCAGGTTGGCTTGTCCGTCGACAACCGCCGTTCGTGCGAAGGTCACGGCAGGACGACGAGTTTGCCGGTGGCTCGACCGGCCTCCATGTCGGCATGGGCCTCGGCGATCTCATCCATACGGTATGTGCGGTGGATCGGGACCTCGGCCCGACCGGCCGAGACGTCGTCGAGGAACTCCTGCAGGACGGAGCTTGGTAGATCGCCGGCGTCGCCCCCGTAGGCGGTGAGCCGCACCCCGCGGGGGAGGTACTCGATCGGGTAGAAGTCGCGCACGGTCCACTGGTTCGACAACATGCCGGTGAAGCAGACCACACCGTGCACCCGTGTCGCCCGAAGTGTGTCGGGCAGTGTCGGCGTCCCCACGAGTTCGAGTGCGGTGTCGACGCCGCCCGGGATGACGCTGCGGACCTGGGCGGCCACGTCACCGTCGTCCACCAGCGGGTGTTGCGCGCCGAGGTCGCGCAGGACGTCGACGCGGTCCGGGTTGCGGGTGGTCGAGAACACGGTCATACCGAGTCGGCGGGCGAGCACCGCGGTCGCCATGCCGACCGACGAGGTGCCGCCTCGGATCAGGATCGATTGGCCGGGCTGGGCGTCGAGACCGACGGTGAGGGAGCCGTACGAGGTTTGCAGCATCTCCGGTACCGCGCCGAGAGTCGCCCAGTCGAGGTCGCTGGCGAACGGAACCGCCTGGCCGACCGGAACGCAGGTGAACTCGGCGTAGCCACCGTCGAAGGTGCGGCCCATGCCGCCCATCATGGCGGCGACCTGCGTGCCGGGGGTGAGCTCGCCACCCGGGCAGTCGACGACCAGCCCCGTCGCCTCGATGCCGGTCACCCGGGGGAAGACGACACCGTCGGCGAGGCCGAGCCGCGTGTGCAACTCCGACCGATTGAGCCCGAAGGCTTCGACCTTGATCAGCACCTGACCGGGCTCGGGCACCGGTACGGGCACGTCGCGAACCCGGAGCGCCTCGGGCGGCCCCGGCGCGTCGAGCACCACCGCTCGCATCGGGGTCGGGGTCGGGGTCGGGGTCGGGGTCCCGGTCATACGAAACGCGCCGATGTAGCTTCCATGGAATCATTCTAGCACGGGGCGAATGCCTGGACGGCCCCTTGGATGAGCACCGGCGGCGAGCCCCGAGTGACGGTGTCGATCGGGCCGGCGGCAGCCGTGATGTCGGAATCATCGGGCGGTCCTAGACTGGAACCATGGAGCGCAAAGACGCTGCAGACATCGACCCCGCCGTCGTGGACCGGATCGGTCGCGTACTGTCCGAGATCGAACCATCGGATTTCGATTGTGTCGATCCACCTGCGGATCTCTGGGATGACATCGTGGCGTCGATCGCCATGCACGAGGCCGACCGTCGGACAGCTCCGAAGGAACCGCCGAGTCGCCAAAGCACGATGGGAACGGTTGTCGAGTATTGCATCGACGGCGACGATTTCCTGACCGAAGTGGGTCATGATTGGTCCGAGTTCGCTCATGAGAATGGGGCACCCGGGTTGGGGGCTTCGGCACCGGAGCGAACCCTGTGGACCTACTTCGACCGAGACGAGATCCGGGAAATCTGGCAGCTGCTCGTCAGCCGGGTTCGGGCTACCGGCAAGCAGGTTCGGGTTCCGCTCCGCTGTGATGCCGCTCACGCTCGGCGTTGGTTCGAGATGACCGTGACGCCGGAAGCCAACGCCGGCGTTCGCTTCCGGTGTGTCCAGGTCTTCGAGGAGTCTCGTGAGCCAATCGCCCTTCTCGATTTTCGATCGCAAAGAAGCGCCGATGCCGAACCGATAGCCGTCTGCAGTTGGTGTGGGCGAGGCCAATCGGGCTCATCTTGGCTGGACATCGAGGACCTCGTTCAGGTCGACCGTCTGCTCGAGCAACCATCGATGCCACCGATCTCGTACGGCATCTGCGAGCCGTGCCGTAACGACATGTCGGCGGAATTGCTCCTGCCCGCTGGAGCCGTCGGCCAGGACTGAGTCGACCTCGACCGCCGGCTGTCGGCGGTCGGGATCCCGTCTACGGAGAGCCGGTTTCCTCGTTTGAGGTCTCGACTCCGGCGAGAGGGTCCGTCGAATCATCGTCATCTGCAGGCAACAGCTCAACGCTTCCCACGGGATCGTCGTCCCAGTCGGCCTCATTGGCGGCCAGGACACCGACGACGAGGAGGACGGCGAAGAAGCACAGCGTCTTCTTCAACTCCGGCCATGTCTCTTTCACCAGAATATAGAGACCCTCATTGATGAGGAACACCCCAAACACGACGGCGAAAACCAGGAAGAGCCAACCCGTCGTGGTCTCGGGCCGGGGAATCTCGACCTCGATCGCAAACAACAACGCCGCCATAGATCAATGGTAAATGATCATCCAAGGCTGCTTGTGGATGCATGGGGCGGCAGATCGGTGATCCCGAGGATCACCACCCGCCCGGCGGTCACGGTGCCAAACTTCGAGAGTAGGGACCTCCGACCCTGGTGCAGCGGTTACCCCCTCCTCTGACAATAGGATATGGCCAACAAACAAATGGGCATGATCCTCGACGTCACGCCCGGAGACTACGAAGCCTTTGAGCGCCGCCTGCTCGAAGGAACCGGCCACCGAGTGGAGTCCTGTCACGGCCCCGAATCCCGGGGCGGGAAATGTCCGATGCTCGAAGGGGAGACCTGTTCGCTGATCGACGAGGCCCATGGCGTGGTGTTCAAGCTGGATCTCGATCGGGAAACCCACCGGCGAATCCTCGAGGCGTACAAACAGAAGTTGCCCGAGGGCGCACCGATCGCGGTCGCCCTCCAGGAGGGCCAGGAGGAAACCTACGCCGACCTGCTCACCGGCATCCACGTGTGGGACCATCAGCCGACCTCGTCCGACATGGACGGGTTCGCCGCTCTCGTCGAAGCCGCCGATTACACCCGACCCTGATCACCCGAACCCGGTACGAGCACGGGTAACGTATCGCGGCTGCCCGGAGGCCGAGGCGCGGCGCGCCGAAGCAGAGGCGACAGCGAACGAAGGCCGCCGGTACCCAGTCGACCGTAGCCGGCAATCATCGTACACAGGCCGGGCGGTCGACATCGTGAGGTCCCCGGCGCAGGTCGACTCGACTCAGTGGGAGACAAAGCCCGCCCGGCGGTCCCCGAACGGGTTGAGGTCCGATACCGTGACCGTTGGGTACCCTTTCGGGGGTGGATGCAGGAGGTCGTCGCTCCGATGCGGGCTCGAGTGGGAACCGCACACGGCTAATGCCGGTGGACGTTCGGTCGGCTGAATCGACGGGGCGCATTGGCAGATGGATCAGGGGTTTGATGCTGACCTGCCTCGGTGCTGCGGCGATGCTGGTCGTGTCACCGGTCGAGCAGGCGGTGGCCCAGAACGAGGCGGCCAGCGGTGACTGTTCGAGCGTGGTCTGGACCGAGGACTTCGGCGCCGGGGCCGGCGATGTCGACATCTCGACCACCCGAGGCTCGACGCCCATGCGGTGGAACGGTCCCGATCCGAAGCGGATCGGGAACGGCGAGTACACGATCACGAGCAACCTGACCGAGGACCATGGGGGCTGGTGGTTCCCCACCTCCCAGGATCACACGCCCGACGACACCGAGGGCCGGATGATGGTGGTCGACGTCGCCGACCGGCCTCAGGAGATCTATCGCGCCGCCATCGGTGGGCTGAGACCGGGGCAAACGTACTGCGTCAGTGGCTGGCTGGCCAATGCCAACCGCCATGGCGACGGTCGGCTGCCCAACGTGAGCTTCAACATCTTCGACGGATCCGAGCGGATCGCCGGCTCCGGCAGCGGCGATCTGCCCAACACCCAGAGTCTCGTCTGGCGGGAGACATCGTTCACCTTCGTGGCCCCGGTCGAGCAGGTGGCGTTGTCCGTGTACGACAACGTGGGCGAGCGGATAGGGGCCGACCTCGCCATCGATGATCTGACGATCACCACCAACGGGCTGGCGACGCTCACGGTTCGCAGTGTGACGGTGAACGATGAGCCGACACCCGGGACCGCGTCGGCCGCCGACTTCACGGTGACCGTGACTGCCGAGGACGACAGCTCGGTTACGGCCTCCAGCGGCGCCGCCGAGTTGACCGAGACCGAACTACCGGCCGGGCGCTACACGTTGCGCCAGTCCGGGCCGAGCGGCTACGACGTCGACCTGGCCTGCGAAGGCGCCACCGTGGCCGGCGATCAGGTGGTGGTGCCGGCCGGCGGCGAGGTGATCTGCACTTTCACCAGCGACGACGTCGACGCCGACCGGGACGGCTACGCCGACGACGCGTCGGTCGACCCCGACCCGACCAGTACCTGTGTGCCCGATCCGTTCGAGGACCCCGACGACCAGCCGCCCAGCGGCACCAACAACGACTGCGACGGCGACGGGATCGCCAACCTGACCGAGGGTAAGGACGACCCCGACGGCGACGGCCTGCCCAACTACATCGACACGGACTCCGACGGCGACGGCATCGCCGACGCGGTGGAGGGCGAAACCGACTCCGACGGCGTCGGCGTGCCCGACTATCTCGACGACGACTCCGACGGCGACGGGATGAGCGACTTGGCCGAGGGGGTGGGCGACGCGGACGGCGACGGGATCCTCGACTTTCGAGATGCCGACTCGCAACCGGGTCGGGGCGGGACGTCGACGACGCTGCTCGGCGCGTTCACCGGCGCGTTTCTGCTGCTGGCCGTCGGCGCCTTCGTCCTGATCGCACGGGATGCCAGAAGGCAGTCGAACGGTGAGCCCTCCTCGCCATCGGTCGGTGATCCGATTCCGGCGCACGAGCTTCCGCCTCCGCTGGCACCGAGGCCGTCGATGCCGCCGCCACCGGTGAACCGTCGGTCATCCTCGACGTCGCCTCCGACTCCCCCCGACTCAGCAGCCCGTCAATCGCCGCCCCCAACGGCGTAGGCGTCGGGACAGCTTTCAAACCCGCTTGCGACGTTCAGCCGGCGATGTTTGCCGAAGGCAACCTCGGGGTGAGCTGCTCCGCAGCGTGCGACCCCTGATGCGACACCACGTCGTCGGCCATGATGGACCAACGCCTCTACCGCGATACCGCCGTTCGAGGCGATCGTCTGGGTATGAGGACCCGGAAGTGGTTCGCCACTGCGGGCGTGCTGGCGCTTGCCGTGGCTGCATGCGGCACCTCGACCACGACTGCGCCGTCGACTGCGCCGTCGACGACCGTCGTAACCACCACGACGCTGGCGCTCTCCGAACCGGCGGTCTTCCCGACCGACGAGTGGCCCCTCTCGACACCCGAGGAGCAGGGTATGGACTCGGCGATGCTGGCCGACATGATCGGCCGGGTGGCGTCTGAGCCCGGCATCGACAGCGTGATGGTCGTGCGCAACGGTCACGTCGTGCTGGACGCCGTCAGGTACCCGTTCGGCGGCGACGACCCCACATCATCCACTCGTGCACGAAGAGTGTTGTCGCCACGCTGATCGGGATCGCCATCGACCATGGCCTGCTCGCCGGGGTCGACGTGCCGGTCGTGGAGATCCTTGCCGGCGACGCTCCGGACGCCGTCGACGACCGCAGGGCGGCGATGACAGTCGAAGACCTTCTCACGATGTCGACCGGCCTGGACTGCCGCGACTCATACCTCTACCGCTGGGAGGGCCTGGCGGAAATGCAGCAGAGCGAGAACTGGACGGCGCATGTCCTGGCTCTGCCCATGCGCGACGAGCCGGGCACGCAGTTCGAGTACTGCAACGGATCGTCGTTCCTGCTGTCGGCAATCCTGTCGGAGGTCACCGGCATGCCGGCGTCCGACTACGCCGAGCAGGTGCTGTTCGAGCCGCTCGGGTTCGGTGGGTTCGAGTGGCCTGCGAACTCGAACGGGATCACCATCGGTTGGGGCGAACTGTGGCTGCACCCGGCCGACATGGCGAAGCTCGGCTACCTGTACCTGCTGGATGGCGAGTGGGATGGTGCACAGCTCGTGCCGGCGGCCTGGGTCGAGACGGCCACGACCGAGCACATCTCCGCAGACACACTGGCGAGCGGCTACGGATACCAGTGGTGGATAACCGACGACGGCTATGCCATGGCGTTGGGCTACGGCGGCCAGTACATCATCGTCAGCCCTGAACACGACCTGGTGATGGTCGTCACCTCGGGCTTGCCCGGGGCGCAGTTCGGACTACCGCAGGAACTTGCCACTCGCTACGTGATCCCCGCCGCCATCTCGGACACACCGCTGCCTCCAGATCCGGACGCCCAGGGTCACCTGGCCGATGCGGTGGCGGCCGCCGCCGAGCCGCCCGAAGCCGAGCCGACCACGGTCCCCGAACGACAGGCGGCCCTCACCGGCTCCCGATGGGAGTTCTCCGCTCCTGAACTCGGCGACGTTCCGTTCGGGTTGCGGTTCGAGCGCGACGCGGCGTATCTCACGCTCGGGGTGAACGGCGAACCGGTCGAGATCGCAATCGGACTCGACGGCCGGTACGCGAGGACCGACACGGTGCCTCTGGCACTCCGCGGCAGATGGAGCGCCGAGGACACGTTCGCCATCGATTTCCAGATCGTTGGAGGTGTGGAGCGGGGCACGTTCCGGTTGACGTTCGCCGACGACGGCACAGAGGTGGTCTACTCGGAGTCCACCAACGGCATCTTCGGCCAGACCACAGCGGAGCGCGCTGACTGACGACACAGCTGGACCGGGCGGTCGAACCGTTCGAAGCGCTTTCAGCAACCGAGAGCGTAGTTCAGCGCAACGCACACACGCCCAAGGGTGGCCTCGTCCACCGAGCCAACCTGTCGGGTGAGGATCGATTGAGCGACCGTGTGCAGCCCGTCGCAGTTGATGACAGATTCCCGGTCCAGTCCGAGGGCTGAGTTGTCGATCTCGACCTCGGCTGCCAGCCCCCGTATCGAAGTCGTGATCTCGGCGACCGTGACAAGGGCTCGGACGTCGAGTACCTCGCTCCGGGTGAGCACGAGCACCGGGCGGCGTTTCCGGCCGACTTCAGCCAGCCACACATCCCCCCTGTTCACTCGTCACCCCAGGCTTCGGCCTCACCCCAGAACTCATCCACCCGCTCGGGCTTTGCCTGATACGCAGCACGATCAGCATCGGCCAAGGCGGCGCGCACTGCGGCCGCCACACCTTCGCGGGCCGCAGCCGAGATGTTCACGCCCAGCCGACGCGCCTGATCTGCGAGCGAGTCGTCCAACGTAAAGGTGGTGCGAGTTGTCATAGCAATGAATGCTATCACATTTCACCATCACCCAAGGCAGACCCATCACCGATCACGCCCCAACAGCGGTCCGCTCGAGCCTTTCCAAGCGAATTCCAAGCGGGGCGTAGTAGAACCGGAGTCGGGCTCGGCCCCTGCTCGTGTCCCAGAACATCTGGAAGGAGATGGAAGTGAACGTTGCACACTGCCCCAACCATCGTCACAAGGTCCGCATATCGCTGATGGCAGTCGTGACCGCCGTCGCAGGACTGATGCTGGCGACAATGGTGAGCATCAATCCCGTCGACGCCAACCAGAGCGACCTGGCCGAGGTCCGTCGGGCAACGGCCAAGTACCACGACCTGGAAACAGCCCTGGCCGACGGCTATCAGCTTGGCTATCGAGGCATCATCACGGGATGTATCGAGCATCCGGCCAATGGAGCCATGGGTTATCACTACTTCAACTGGGACCTGATCGATGAACCCGGCGTGCACCCGCTCGAACCGGAGGGTCTGGTCTACATACCCAAACCCAACGGCGATGTCAGACTGGCCGCGGTCGAGTGGGTGGATCCGGAGGAACGCGACGACAGGCCGGGCGTCACCTCAGGAGCGGTCTTGTTCGGCGGCCAGCTCGAGCTGCACATTCTGAACCCGGCATTGGGCTGGTACATCGGCCACGCCTGGATCTGGGACCCGAATCCATCGGGCATGTTCAGCGACTGGAACCCCGATGTGGTCTGTCCGGAGGGGTCGGGAGCGCCGCCGCCGACAAACCCCTGAGCGGCTCCGATCCATGGTCCGCACAAGGCGGTGTGTCCTATGATCGAGTCATGAGGGTCGGGGCATGAAGGTCGGGGTTCTCGGGCCCCTCCTTGTCACCGCTGGAGGGAAGCAACTGCCGCTTGGTGGCCCGAAGCAACGGGCGGTTCTCGCCCTGCTCGTGGCGCGGCCTGGCACGGTTGTCTCGGTGGCAACGATAATCGACGGTGTCTGGGGCGACAGCGCCCCGGGCGCCGTCGAATCGTCATTGCAGTCCTACGTGTCGCACCTTCGATCCGATGCCGGCCTCGCCATCGAACGGGTGGGCGACGGCTATCGCCTCGACCTGGGTGAATCCGCGACGATCGACGCCCTGGAGTTCGAGCGCAGCGTGGACCGGGCCAACGACCTACTCGACGGAGATCCCGAAGGTGCCGACATCGCCCTGCGGGGCGCCTTGGCGCTGTGGCGCGGTCGCCCCTACAGCGACCTACCCGCCATGTCGGCCCTCGGGCCGGAGGTCGCCCGTCTCGAAAACCTCCACCGGTCGGCCCGCGAGCTCTCGGTTGACGTCAGCCTGGCTCTGGGCGACAACGAGGCCGCCATCCGAACAATCGACGAGCTGACGGCCGAGGACCCCTTCCGGGAGTCGCTGCGCAGCAAGCACATGATTGCGCTCTACCGCCTGGGCAGACAGGCGGCCGCCCTCTCCGTATACCAGACGGTGCGCCGGCAGCTCATCGACGAGTTCGGGATCGAGCCAGGACCGGACTTGCAGGCTGTCGAGCACCAGATTCTGGTTCACGACCCCGCACTGCGACACAACGGCTCGGGCACAAGGGGGTCGGCGCCGGCGAGGAATCCGTACAAGGGAGCCGCGGCGTTCACCGAACGAGACGCCACGGACTTCTTCGGCCGCGACACCGAGGTCGCCCAGCTGGTCGGACTGGTATCCCATCATCGTTTGACGTTGCTGGTCGGCCCATCCGGGTCCGGCAAGTCATCGCTGGCTCGCGCCGGGCTGCTACCGGCATTTAGCTCGCACGCCAGGAGCGACACGTCCACTTGGGCCACGCAGGTGATCCGTCCTGGGCGGCAACCGGTTGCCGCCCTCAACCACGCTCTTTCGAGCGTCGAGACTGCGACGGCCGACGAACGGCTCGTGATCATCGACCAGTTCGAGGAGATCTACTCGCTGGTCGGTTCGTCCGACCGTAGGCAGTTCATCGACCTGGTGCTCTCCGTCGACCACTCGGGAGCCGGTGACCGGCACAACGGTGATCGACCCGACGTCGAGACGCGGATCCTCCTCGCTCTGCGTGCCGACTTCTTTCACCTGCCCCTGTTGGACGGCCGGCTCGGGCCCCGCCTTCGTCCGGCGACAATGGCGCTGTCGGTTCCTTCGGCTGCCGATCTGGCCCGAGCCGTCGAGGGTCCGGCGGGCAACGTCGGACTGGTCATCGACCCGACGGTGACGGCTCAGATCGTCGCCGACGTCGAAGGGCAGGCCGCAGCCCTGCCGTTGTTGCAGTTCACCCTGACCGAGCTCGCCCAGTCCGCCGACGACGGTCGTATCGATCTTGCCTCCTATCGACGCCACGGCGGGGTGCTCGGCGCAATCGGCCAACGGGCGGCGGCGGTCTACAACGAACTCGACGAGCAGTCCCAGCAGGCCGCCCGAAGTATCTTCTTGAATCTCGTCACGGTGGTCGACGAGAACACCGTTGTCCGGCGACCGGTTCGGCGGACCGATCTCGAGCTTCTCGACATCCCCGACGACATCCTCAACAAGGTGCTCAACCGATTCGGAGGAGTCCGTCTGCTGGCCTTCGACCATGACCCGACCACCGGGGCCGCCACGGTCGAAGTGTCACACGAAGCCGTCCTGCAGGAGTGGAGCCAGTTGGCCGGGTGGATCGACGATCGACGTCAGAATCTGGTTGTTCGACGTCGGTTCCAGACAGCGTTCGACGAATGGGTGGATTCCAGCCAAGCCGACGACTTCCTGCCCGATCGGACCCGGCTCAGCCAGTTCCGGGAGTGGGCTTCCGATCCCGACAACGCGCTGACACCGGGCGAGCGAACCTTCCTGGAACGGGCCGTCGAGCGTTTCGACCACCTGGAGCACCGCCGACGCGGCCGCCGTCGCCTCCTCACCGGGTCGTCGGTGGTCGTCGCCGTCGTCATGTCGGTCCTGGCGCTGCTCGCCGCGGTCAGCTCCCGGGATGCCAGTCGTCAGAGCGATCTGGCCACGGCCCGGGCGTTGACATCGGACGCAGAGGCCAACATTGCCGTGGATCCGGAGTTGGCCATCATGTTGGCGGCGGAGGCCGTCTCCCTGCACGACGACCCGTCGCAGGTTCCGAGTCAGGTGACCGATGTACTCCGCCGGGCTCTGGCCGCCAACAAAGTCATGGGGCAGCTTCCCGGTGGACAGATCCTTGCCGTCGACCTGTCGGGCGAGCACCTCTACACGAGGGGCGACAATCCGGGCGAGTTGGCGGTCTGGGATCCGATGACGCAGCAGGAACTGGCCGCCATCCCCGTGGCCGTAGGTGGTGAGACCGGTGCTCAGGTGGTGGCTGTCGACACCGTGGGTTCAAACGAGCTGGTGGTGCGCCTGGACCACGAGGATCAGGTCAAGATCATGACCGTGAATCTGCAATGGGACGGGGAGGAGCTGGCGCACTACACGTTCGATGAGCGCCTCGATCTTTCGCTGGAGGACAATGATGCGATCGGGACTGTTGTCAGCCCCGACGGCCGGCTGTTGGCCACCACCGCCTTCAGGCTGCCCGACTCGGATCCTCGCGTGATCAAGGTCTGGGATCTCGAGAACCGGGATCTTCTCTACACCCTTGACAGCGTGCGATCGGAGTTTCCTGCCTTCTCGCCCGACAGTCGGTTGCTGGCCCTATCCCGGTTGATATCCGACCCCGACCCGACCTCGCCGCTCGAAGCGGCTGTCGTCGATGCGACCACCGGTGAGGACGAGTTCGTACTTTCCAATCTGTCGATCGAGCCGTGGGGCTTCTCCTTCTCGCCCGACCAGACACAGCTTGCCTACGCCAACCCCAATCAGGTTGGTGTTGCGGATCTGACCTCGAGACAAGAGGTCTGGTCTCAATCCGAGGTGAGCCGGACCCTCGTTCCGCTGTGGTCCCCCGACGGTGAGGTCATCACCGCCGGCAACGAAGGCGTGATGGCCCGTATCTCGGTGACCGACGGTTCACTGCTCGAACCCGTGCTCGGCGACCGTGGTCTCGTCCACGACTACGAGTACGTCGCCGGAACCGACCTCCTGGCCATCGCCGGCACGGACAGGGTGACCCTGATCGACACTTCATCGCGTCCCAGAAGCGAGATCGCCGGCTTCGCCAGTCCGATGCCGACCACCTGGTCCTTGGCGTTCGACAGTACGGGCGAGGTGCTCCTGCAGACCTTCACCGACGACTACGTCGTTCAAGCGATCGACGATGAAGAAGTCGTCGTGGGCGGGCAGTGGAGCAACGCCCCGAACTTCTGGCAGTATCCGGTCATCAACCGCGACGGGTCGTTCTTTGCCGGGTACCTCGGCGATGAGAACCGTCTGTGGGCCACGCCGGACATGGACGTCACGTATCGGTCGCCGGCCGAGTGGTCCATCCGGGCGATTTCGGGCGACGGCGGCCTGGTGGCTCTCAGTCGGGAGGGCGAACCATCCCGCCTGGTCGATACGGACACCGGCCAAATTCTCCATGAACTCGACGTCGGGCCGTACCTGCACATCGGCTTCTTCACCGAGGACGGCCGCCACCTGTTCACCACGAACAACACTGGGCAACAGCCCTACTGGAGGATCTGGGACACGCAGAATGGTCAGCTGGTCAACAGCTTCGCTCCACCCGACAACGAAAGTGGTGTTGCGTTCAGCCCGACTTTTGATGGACGTCACCTCGTTACGGGATCGGCCAACGGCACCGTGATGGTCTACGACCTCAGTGCGCTCCTGAACGGATCGGACCTGGACGATGCACTGATCCGCCGGATCGAGGCTCACGATCAATTCATCGTTCAGATCTCGGTCAGCGTCGACGACAGGCTCATAGTCACCAATGCCTGGGACGAACCGGCAAAGCTCTGGGAACTGGAAACGGGCAGGAAAGTGGCAGAGTTCGGCGGGACCGGACAGATCACCAGCGTCGCCTTTCACCCGACCGAGCCCCACATCTACCTCCACGACAACGGCCACGTATCGGTCCATACGTTCGACACGGCCGAGTTGGTCAGGATCGCAGTGAGCACGGTGACGCGCACGATGACCGAGGAGGAGTGCGAACAGTACTTCGGCCGGCCGTGTCACTCGTGACGCAACCCCGTTGGGACAGCGTTCGAGCACCCGTTCGATGCCCGTGGTCTGGCCGAGCCCGGCCACGGCGGCCCCATCGAGGCAATCACGAGCGACGAGGCTCCGGTTTCGGCGAGAACCCACTCGGCCGGCACGGCGTTGACCAAGACCCACTGCCGCCGCGAACCGCGTACGGGCGGTGTCGCCGGCCCCGACGGCGACGCCGTCCTCGCCGATGTCGAACGTCAACTCGACATCCGGCATCGCTCCGCCCCCGCGCCGACACGCCGGCGCGAACACAGTCGTGGCGCCATCGACGCAGCCGAGGGTATTCGGGTCCCGGCTGCGACCGCCACCCGACGTCGGTGGCGTGCGGCCTGTACTATCGGGTCCCGCTCACCAACAGGAGATCATCGATGGCAAAGGGATACCTCGTCGCCCACATCCGGGTCGACGACGCGGAAGCGTTCAAGCAGTTCGGGCCGATGTCGGGCGCGGCGATCCAAGAACATGGAGGACGCGTGCTGGTCCGCAGCCCATCGGGCGAGGTGCAGGAAGGGTCGATGAAGCCACTGACGATCGTGGTCGAGTTCGACGATCTCGAGACGGCCCGACACTTCTATCACTCCGACGCCTACACCGAGGCTCGGCAGCTGCGCGAGGCGTGTTCGGAGACCGATCTCATCCTCCTCGAAGGTCTCTGACGGTCCCGTTGCCTGGGGCCCGTCCGATCGTCGGCGCAGCGATTCCAGTCAAGCGCTGAAGGACGCGAACCCCCGACTTTCGTCGGACCTCGATCAGCGTCGAGACTCCGACCCGGGACCGAGATCAACCGGCTCCCGGGCGCTTCGACCTCCTGCGAGGTCGACCGCCTGCGAACCAGCTGACCGATTCGGACGTAGCTTCCATGGAATGAATCCAAGCAATAACAGATTTATATTCCATGGAATCTACTTTGGAAAGAGGCACCATGACGAAGAACCACGAGGCGGAGATCAAAGACGTGTTGGCCACGTACGAGCGATCCCTCAACACCGCCGACGCCGACCTCGCCGCATCCTGTTACACCGAGGAACTCAACGCTCCCCTGCGGAAGCTGCCACGACCGTACACAACCAGCGGCAACGAGACGACGGGGTCTGCTCCATTGCCCAGGCTCTGCTCTCCACCCTGTACCGCGCAGATCCACGTTGACGGGGCCTGATCAACCCGGTTCCGGCAGTTGCCTGCACAGCGACCCGATGTGTCGCTGATAGTGTCGTGCTCGCCCTGCTCCAGCGCCTGGATGGAGAGGATGCAAACGCCGTTGCCATCGGCAATGACGTCACGGACGTCCTCGTCGGGCATTGGGTAGTAGGCCCTCAGACCTTCCAGGACCACGGCGAGCCACCTGTCGAATCCTCGTCGGACAGCCAGCGCGTCCATGTCTGAATGCCAGCGCCCATCGAGTCGCAAGGTCATCTCTTTCGGCCGTGACAGCGGGATCGGCGGACAAGGACGAAAGCCTCTTTCGCCGGCTGCGCCGGTCGGTGAGCATGACGACGGATACCGCAAGGAGGCCCACCGTGCGACGTGAGCACAGCGAACCGCTTTGGCGTGTGTTGGCCGTAGTTGCCGTTCTGCTGGTCGGTGGCCTGTTGATTGTCGCCTGTGGCGATGATGACGAGGGTGGTGGGGCAGAGGTGTTCCGCTTCGCTGACGACGACCTGTGTGAGTGGGTCTCGACGGATGAGGTCACCGAGTTCGTGAGAGAAGCATATGCGCTGTCGGGTATCGACTGGGAAGGAGACGTAGCTGCTGCTGAGCCGTCAGGGTCGGCGTGGGACCTCCCCGGAAGTGACTATTGCACGTGGATCCCGACCGGAGGTGGGCATGTCATTGCGAGAGATCTCACTCCCTCTCAATTCTCGCCCCCGAGCGACTACTCGGAGGCCGACCACGATGGAATTGCCCTTGGATCTGTTTCAGGACATCCCGATTTCCCGGATGGCATCATCGCTGGAGGCGCTGCCTTCGGTCGATACGGATTCTGGTTGGAGGACTCCGACGAAGTATTGGGACTCGAAGTCATCCTGGGCGAAAGCGACTCCGATGACTGGTCACAGCAGGAGAAGATGCTGTTCCACATCGCCAACAGCTTCCTGGCCGAGATGGGCTGGGCTCCCTAGACAATGCCAGCGAAGTCCCTTCCCGCTGATCGTCGCCGGGGCGGACGCAGAACAGGATGAATAGGGCATCGCAGGCTCCACGAGGCGCATTTCCGCGTTCGGGCGGCGAGAAGCGGCAATGGCGCCGACGGCGTGGCGCGCTGCGTCTTCGGATGAGTGTTCCGCATGTTCCTGGTTTGTTTTCAGCAGCCTCGGGAGTTAGCCGGTTGCGGCGGCTATTGGCCCTCGTGTTGGGCGCGCTCCTCGACGTGGCCGCGGCGCCGGTCGCACAAGGGGGCCGACATCTTCGGGGCCAAGCTCGGCGGCGCCAACACGCAGAATCTAGCCGGTTTCAGCCGTTGTGGGCGTTGAGGGACTTGAACCCCCGACTTTCTCCTTGTAAGCGCACCCAAGGGATGCAGCGGCGTGCGGGATCCCGCTTGAAGAGGGCGTTCGCACTCGGGCGCAGATCGGCGCACGCGGGCCCGTTGGGTCCCAGTTCGGGTCCCAACGCATAGCCGCATCGCTAATCGCCCGTTTAGCTTCTTGGGAGGTTCATACACTCAGCGATTCGTCAACATCGGCGGAGCGGCCAATGTTTGGACCTCTCCCCGGTGGAGGCGTATGAGCGGTTGGCAGGCTCCGTGCCTTCAAAAACGGAACTGCGATCAGGTTTCTCATACGACCCATCGAGCCGCTGACGACGAGGCCCTCATTCACAGCCAACCATAGGAAACGTTGGTCACTGCGCCAATTGATCCGATCCCCTTCTCGCCCTGATCGTCAACCGTCCAGATACTTGCCGAAGCGCCCGTCGATCGTATGAACGCTATTACGCAGGTGGGCGACCAAGCTGGAGACGAGTCCGCAGCGTCCGCCGGATGACTCACTCGTTTCTCGGAGCCGGATTCCAAGGACCGGACGAATATCGCCCTTCCGTCGTTAAAAGGGCCGCTAAAGGCTACGGCTTTACCATCAGGCGACCAGGACGGATCGATCCCCGTCCAATTTGCTGTGGACACTATCCGACCTGAGCCCACTTCCCCGACGTAAATCTCCTCGCCCGTCGAAGAACCCTCAACCCAGGCAATCAGTCGGCCATCGTTGGAGATTGCAGGTGACGAGACCCGTCCAGACGGGTCATGCAAGACGGATACCTGGTCGACAAGCGGCTGCCACCTCACGATGGCACTCCCAGCCTCAGTGATCCTGACAAAGACCACCGTCTCACCACTCTCCGAGATAGATGGCGACTCAACCATCCCTTCGAAGGTTCTCGTCGCGACAGTCTGACCACTGTCTAGCTCGACGATCTTCAATCGAGCCCGATCTTCTTCAACGAATACCACATAGTTGCCGCGCGCGTTGGGATCATTACCGACAGTGTCCAACTCAGTTGGCTGGCCCTCAATAGCGAGGATTCGAGGACTAGGACCCGATGTGCCAGACAGGAGGATCGGATCGACCGATCCAACATCCGAGCAAAACATCGACAAAACATTATCAGTCGCTGGTTGAATATTGCGCTCCCCGTTGTCAGATGAATCCGTGGGATCTACTAGTACGTCATTGTCATCCGACTGAGCAAGTTCATCGTCAGACCCCGCCAGCCTCATCGCAAACAACGAACCTACCGATGCCAACAGGACAAGACCTGCAGCGGCTCCGATTGCTCTGGCCTTCGGCGTACCTAGAAAAATCAGGACCGCAGCGCCGAGAATTGACAGTATCGTCGCCGCGATCAGTACGTCGACAAAGGATGCGCCACTCAGAGCGATGCCGAGGGGGACGGCTACAATTGAGGCCAGAGTCGCCAGCGAGACTAGGCTGCTAGAAGGGACATCTGCGTTCGATTGGCCATCTGCACCCGACGATTCAGTTCCCGCTGCCAGGACGACCCTCGATGCCTAGCAGCCGGGGAGCACCCCAAGCTATACCAACCTCGCCGTTGTCAAGGGCAACCACCTCAAGTCTAAGCCGAAGACCACCCGAGATATCGATCGCTACAGGCACTTCTTCACCAAAGCCAACATCATCGCGTTCCCAAATGACATCGCCGTCCAGAACCACTCGAAACCTCGCCCGCTGTTCAAACGTGCTGTCGTCGGTGATACCTACAACGGCCTCAAGACGGTTCCAATCTCGACTGATGTTGTAGTCCCAATAGGCCGAATCACCCGCCTCTGTATATCGCGACAACTCAGCGAGGAGTGAATCCTCGTACAACTCGCCATTAACTTCCGCGGGTTTGTTGGTGTAACTGCCGTAAGAACGGTTGTTGATGACATAGTCTAAGAGCGGCGCATCTTCGGTCCCGAGCTTTCCAGCCACCGGTGCAGCTGCGACGTTCAATTGAATCTCAGAACCGACGCGTTCGCCCGCGGAAGGGACAGAACTTAAGACCTCGCCATCTGGCCTTTCGTCCGATAACTCCAACTCAGTTCGCACATCTACTCCCCAATCCCTGAATAGCGATTCTGCTTCTCCCACTCTCATGCCTACTACATCTGGCATGTCGGGTAGTGGTATGGAATAGGTCAAGGTAATGGGTCCCGACCTATAGGTAGACCCTGCCCTTGGCAACTGATTTATGACGACGCCCTCCGGGCCCAAGCTCGGCTGCTCGATGTAGGAAATGTCTTCAAGACTAATCGAAATAAGAAGCTCAGTTGCATCAGATTCCTGCATCCCAACGAGTTCAGGAATGACTATGGAAACCGATTCGTCGGCGTCTGACTCGGGGCCGGCGGGCGCCGTGTCATCGACGCTTGTCACCCCCGTCGATGGATCGCCTGGTAGCGTCTCTTCCGGCTCCGAGGCCTCAGCAATAGACCCTACCTGTTCGGTCGTACCACCTGAATTCTCCCCGGAGGAGCCGCAGGCAGGGGCGACGATGAGCATCGCAATGACGATGTGGTGGATTCTCACGACTCAGAATCTAGACGCTCGGGCGTTGTATGGCTGTGGGCAAACGTTTACAGCTTCATGGCAGCCGCATTAACAGACAAGGGGACTCTCGCTTCTCGTCGGTGTGAGGGCTCGTTCGTCTGGCTGGGGTCCACTGTGTCATGAGCGGCGGTGGAGGACTCGAACCTCGAAGCGGCATGAGCTAGCGGGCAGGAGACGAAGGCACGGTCTTGCGTGACAGCAATGGCTGGATCGCGCACGTCGACATGCCCATCGGCCCTGGCGGCAAACGTCGCCGCCGGGAACGTCGTGCCCGTCGCACAAGACCGAAGCCCTCAAGGCGCTCAAGGAGCTTCAGGGCGAGGACGCCGAACGTGACAACCCCTGTGGTCACGCAGGCGATCGAGACGAAGTTGGCCGATCAGCCGAAAGGTGCACCGTGCACCGAAGAAGGTTGTCACGGAGGGGTGGCTGGGCAAGGTGGTGATCGCCGGGTTCAGGCGAAGGAGATCGGCAAGCTGCGGGTGACCGACTGCGTTCGTTTCTTGAGGCAGGGCAGCCGCCCCAACCCGTCGCGGCACTGCACGCAATCTTTGCAGCCCGCTATCTAGTCTTCCCGACGGCGTTTCATCTGGCCGTCTCCTACCTGCGAGGTGGTGTTTCGGGCCCTCATTCGACGGCCAACGGATGACGAAGACATCCGTTGACAACGTGGCTTAGGGTCCCAGTTGTTCTCGAGCCGCCTGAGGTGAGCACATCGCCTTCGTTGAAACCCGCCATTTTCAGCCGGTTTCAGCCGTTGTGGCCGTGGGCGTTGAGGGACTCGAACCCCCGACTTTCTCCTTGTAAGGGAGACACTCTAGCCAACTGAGTTAAACGCCCCGGGAAGGGTCCTCCATCCTACTGGCCGGCGCCGAATGCGCCGAGCGATTAGCGCCTGCGGCGGCCACGCACTACCGCTGACGATAGGCGTAGGTGGTGCTCAGGCCCGGGCCGATCTGGATGACCAGATCATCGTCGGCCAGTTGGTCCGGGTCGACATTGAACATCACCTGGAGGGTGCGGCTGTCGATGCCACAGATAGGCAGCCATCCGGGTAGCCCGGCCCACGAGGCGATCACCGTGCGCACACCCACGCCCGATTCGGTCAAATGATGCACTCGCTCCGGCGTGTACTCGTCAGGCAGCACCGCAACCGGTGAGATCACCCGGGACGCCACGTCCTCCTGTTGCCGTGACGGGTCGAACAGACCGTACAGATGCTCCGAGCCCACGACCTCTGCGATCTGGCCGAGGGCGAACATGTCGAGGTGGTCGATACCCGAGAGCGCGACCGCCTGCCTTATGCCGAGCTCGGTCATGGCCTCGGAGAACTCTTCGGAGTCGAGACGGCCCTGGTAGACGAGCTGCCCCTCCTGGGCTGCTGCCCGCTCGTCCTCGTCGCTCAAGCCGACGTGGATCGTGGTCACTCCGGCGGTCAGCAACTCCCGGGCCAGGCCGATGGCGAACGGCCCGCCACCGATCAACGCCACGCCGTTGGCCTCCGGGCGGGCGACCCGGAACCGGCGAGCCGCCGACTTGGCTCCGAACCCGGCCAGGGCCACCGTGCCAACCACGACCGTGAAGACCACCGGAACCAACGGCCCCGGGTCGACACCGGCGTGATCCAACTCGACGGCGAACAGCGAGGCGACGGCCGCCGCCACGACGCCGCGTGGAGCGAGCGTCATCAGGAACTGTCGATGGCGGGAGTCGACCGACGTGCCGGCGGTCGAGGCGAACACCGCGACCGGGCGGGCGATCAGCACCAACACCGCGATGATGACGAGGCTCGGGATCAGGTTGTCCCAAACGGCCTGGAGGTCGACCCGGGCTCCCAACACGATGAACAGCACACCCAGAATCGTCGCCCCCAGGTGCTCGTTGAACTCGACAATATGGGCCGACGGCGCCCGCCGCTGGTTGGCGAAGGCCATGCCGAGTACCGTCACCGCCACCAGACCGGCCTCGGGCCGCATCAGATTGGCGATCGCATAGGAGCCGACGACGACGGCCAACGTCAGGTTCACCTGCAGATGGTCGGGGATCAGCCGCAACCGCAGCGCCTCGATGACCGCGAAGCCGAAGGCGAGGCCGACGAGCAGACCGGCGCCGAACGTGGTCACGATCAGCAGCAACGCTTCCTGCAGACCGCGTTCCTCGAGCAGGGTGTCGAGCACGACGATGGCGAGACCGGCTCCCACCGGATCGATGAGGATGCCCTCCCACCTCAGGATGGAGGCGCTCGGCTCCCGGGGTCGTACGACCCGCAGCAGCGGCATGACCACCGTCGGGCCCGACACGATCAGGATGGCCCCGATCAGCAACGCAAGCCCGCGGTCGACGTCGAGTACGAGCGAAGCCACGATGGCGGCGATGGCCCAGGTCAGCAGGGCGCCGACCGTCACCAGGCGGATGACGGGGGCTTTGGCCGAGCCGATGTTCCGCCATTTGAGGCTGGCCCCTCCCTCGAACAGGAGCACGGCGACTCCGAGGCCAACGGCGGTGAACAGCAGTTCACCGAACAGTTCGTCGGGGTCCAGGAAGGGGCTCGCGGCCACGCCGACGGCGAGGAGGAACAGGACCGAGGGCAGCCGCATCCGGGCGCTCAACCATTGGGCAATCGAGGCGGCCAACATGATGACGGCCAGCGCAGTGAGCGGGTTGGTGATCTCCATGATTTCGCCCGCTTGCTCCTTCGTGCGTTCGCCGTGGTCGACCACTCGTCGTGAGCAACGCGGCATGTTGTTTCCCGAGCCCATACCCGGGAGCGTTCCAATGTATGTTCGATCCGGGAATCAAGACTACTCGTGGCCGGTTACGACCACGTGACCCATCCCCCGCGTTCACGCAGAGCCTTTACCATGAGCCGGGTGAACACGAATCGCGTGAGCGCTGGATCGAACCCGATGACCACGAACCGGGTAACCGCTCGATCGAATCGGGATCGAGTTCAGCGGGTGATCGCCGGTGCTGCCGTCGCCGCCCTCCTGTTCTCGGCGTGCGCCGCCGACGACGACCAATCACTGGGCGCCGACGGCCAGGTCGCCGCCATCGGGGTGCTACCCACGGTCAGCGGGGGCCAGATCGACACCAACTCCCTCGAGGGAACCGACACGATCCTCTGGTTCTGGGCGCCCTGGTGAACGACATGCCAGCGAGAGTCCGGCGCGGTCGCGTCGGCCCAGGAACAGTTCGGTGACGACGTCCGGGTCATCGGTGTGGCGTCTCGCGATGACGTCGACGCAATCAGCGGTTTCGTCGAGACCTATCAGGTCGGTGGATTCGAGCACATCATCGACGAGGGCGGCGTGATCTGGGAGCGCTACGGCGTGTTCTCCCAGCCGGCGTTCGCGTTCATCAACGACGACGGCACGGTCGAAACCAAGATCGGGGCGGTGGGTCGGGAAGGTCTGATCGAGGCGGCCGAGGCGCTCAAGGCCACCTGATTTTGCTCAGCCCAGGCTGAGCATCGCCATCCCCCCGACGACGAGGGCAATCCCGACCGCCTGTGACTCCTGCAGGGCATCGGCGAAGAACACCCGACCGATCAGGACGCTGAAGACCGGAAACGTCGACAGGGCCACGGCACCGACCGCGGCGTTCCGGTTGAGCGAGGCCAGATAGAGGACCGAGACGACGGCGGTCAGCAAGCCCGCCATCATGCCGTTGACCCGCTGGCCGGGTGGCGGGAAGTGTCGTCGGCCCATGATCGTCGCCACCGGTAGCAGCACCAGCAGGCCGATCAGTCGCTGCCCGACGGGCGGCCACCAGCCCTCGACATTGGCCGCCTCGATGAACGAGATTGCGGCCGAGGCGTAGGACAGGCCCGACAGGATTCCGAACTTCACCCCGGCCCGCAGCCGTTCCCGGGACAGGGCACCGCCCGTCACGAACACCAGCCCGAGCACCGCGACGACAGCACCGGCTGCAGCCAGCGACGACGACGGCGTGCCCCGGCTCACCGCGTAGAGGTAGGGGAGCGTCGCCGACATCGACGCCACGATCGGCGCCACCAGCGTCGACGTCGACTGTTGGAGCCCGAGATAGTAGAACGTGATTCCGCCGGCCATCCCGAGGCCCGACAGGCAGCCCCACAGGAACGAACCCATGTCGAAGGGGCTGGCCGTGACAACGGCGAACGCAAGGGTGGCCAGCGCGGAGAACAGCTGCATGGCCGTCGCCGCGGTCACCGCCGAGGCGGCCAGCACCACCCGTCGACCGAACAGGTCGGAGAGCCCGATGCCGAGCGCCGACAACAAACCGAGAACCGCAGCCAAGGCGGCGAATACTAACGGCGAAGCGGCGTTGATCGTCGCTTCGGGTGATGGGTTACAGTTGGCTCGTGGGCCACGACCATCATCACAACCACGACCATGATCACGGCCATCACCACGGCGATGGCGAACCCGACAATCATCTCAAGCCCATCGAGGCCCGAGTGCGGGCGCTGGAAACGATCCTCACCGAGAAGGGATTGATCGACCCGGCCGCCATCGACGCCATCGTCGACACCTACCAGAACGACGTCGGGCCGCGCAACGGTGCCGCCGTGGTGGCCAAGGCCTGGACCGAGCCCGAGTTCGCGGCACGGCTCGCCGACGACGCCACCGAGGCGATCGCCTCGCTCGGCTTCATCGGCCGCCAGGGTGAGCACATGCAGGCCGTGTTCAACACCCCCGACGTGCACAACGTGGTGGTCTGCACGTTGTGTTCCTGCTACCCGTGGCCGGTGCTCGGCCTCCCGCCGGTTTGGTACAAGTCGCCGCCCTACCGGTCCCGGGTGGTGATGGAACCGCGGGCGGTCCTGGCCGAGTTCGGGTTGGAGCTGCCTGCCGAAACCGAGGTGCGGGTCTGGGATTCGACGGCCGAGCTCCGGTATCTGGTCATCCCGATGCGGCCCGACGGCACCGACGGCTGGTCGGCCGGCGAGTTGGCCGAGCTGGTCAGCCGCGACTCGATGATCGGCACGGCTGTGGCCGACCGGCCCGCTTCGGCCGCGGCCGGCATCTCGACGGAGGCGACCGGGTGAACGGCCCACACGACGTCGGCGGGCTCATGGGCTTCGGCCCGGTCGAACCCGAGGTGGACGAACCCTGGTTCCACGCCGAGTGGGAGAAGCGGGTGCTGGGCATGACCCTGTGCGCCGGTGCGCTCGGCCACTGGAACCTCGACGAGAGCCGCCACGCTCGCGAGAATCGTCATCCGGCCGACTACTACAGCTCGACCTACTACGAGATCTGGCAGAAGGGTCTCGAACGGCTCCTGGTTCGCCACGGCGTGGTCACCACCGAGGAGCTGGCGTCGGAACGGTCGCTCGCCGCCGGGCCGAGCGAGGCCCGCATCCTCACCGCCGATCGGGTCCCGGCCACCCTCCGCCGGGGCGGACCGTGCGATCGTCCCGCCACCACCGAGGCCCGATTCGCCATCGGGGATCGGGTCCGCACCCGGGTCATCAACCCGCACGGCCACACCCGGCTACCCCGCTACGCCCGGGGCAAGGTCGGCGTGGTCGAAGCCGTCCACGGGTGCCACGTCTTCCCCGATTCCAACGCCCACGGCCACGGCGAGCAACCGCAGTGGCTCTACACCGTCCGTTTCGACGGCACCGAACTGTGGGGTGCCGACGCCGAGGCCGGCGTGGCCGTCTCAATCGACGCCTGGGAGCCCTACCTGGAGGCCCATCCCGGATGAGCGTGCTCGACGACCGGCAGCCGTTCACCGAACCCTGGCAGGCCCAGGTGTTCGCCCTGACCGTCCACCTCCACGAACAGGGGATGTTCACGTGGCCCGAATGGGCCGACGCGTTATCGGTCGAAGTCCGCCGACCCGAAGCCGCGCCCGACGGCTCCGACTACTACGAGCACTGGACGGCCGCTCTGCAGGCGATCCTGGCGGCCAAGGGTGTCGCCGCCGGTGACGCCATCGATCGGGTGGCGGCGGCCTGGGAGCGGGCGGCCGAGGCCACCCCGCATGGCATGCCGATCGAGCTGGCCAACGACCCCGAGGCATGACGCCGAAACCGCCGTGACCGCCGTGACCGCCGAGCGGCGGGTTCGCCAGGCAACGCTGGTGGTGGTGGCCCCCGACGGCGCGGTGCCCTGTCGGCCGTCTGGTCGGGGTGAGCAGCGGATCCATCGGAGCCGCATGGCCAGACTCGACGACTTCGGCCTTCTCGACTGGAGTGACGGTTTCGTCGGCCATCCGCTGCTCGACGTCGCCTCCGAACATCGCCCGTCATCCGACGCGGTGGCTCACCGACCATCCTCAGGTCTGATCGGCTCAGCCCTACCAGCCCCCGGTGCCGGGCTCACCCTTGACCGGGCCGACGATCTCGTCGGTGATCCACCCACCGTAGAAGCCGCCGGGCTGGGGCCTGACGACTTCGCCGTCGACCCGACACTCAATACGACCCGGGTAGAAGGACAGGTAGCCGGCCAGCTGTTCGAACTCGGGAAACGGCTTCGGATAGTCCCAGGCGATCACCTCATCGGGTTGATCGGGGAGCGCCCAGTATCGGGCCTGCCCCTTCCACTCGCACATCGACGAGCCTGGGACGACGACGAGCCGCTCTACGTCGACATCGCCGGGCGGGAGGTAGAACGTCGGCGGACTCGCGGTCTCGAGCACCCGGAGGGCGTTACGGGTCAAAGCCAGCGGTTCGTCGGGATCGCCGACGACAACCAGGCGTTCGTCGGTGACCAGAGCCGGAGGGCGAGGATAATCCCACACCGACTCCTGTCCCGGCCCCGGTTCCTCGGCGAACGGCGGCCGGGCCCGACCGGTGTTGGCCCACTGGCTCCGAGCCTGGGCCAGCCACTTCGGCGGTTCGTTCATCCTGTTGCTCCCTTCGGGACCGTCTGTCTTCAGCCTAGGATTCGTGCGTGCCCTAGCCCCCGGATTCATCCCGTTTCATCGACATGACCACGGATCTGTCGGGGGTTGCAGATGCGGTCGGCTCCGCAGTCGTCGCCCACGACCGTCTGGTGGGCGGAGCCGCGTCGACGGTGATCCGCTGCCGGTTTGCGGATCGGACCGAGCCGCTCGTCCTTCGAGTGATCGACGACCGAGCGCTGCTGCGACGCGAACCCGACATCATCGATCGGGAGGCCGAGGCGCTTCGGATTCTGGGTGGGACACCGCTGACGGCGCCGACCCTGGTCGCAGCGGACTGTTAACCCGACGTCGGCCGGTTGTTGATGACGTGGCTCGACGGTCGAATCGTCATCGATCGGGAGGATCTTGATCAGCGGGTTCCAGCGGTGGCGGCACTGGCGGCCGAGATCGCCGCCACTCCCCTGCCCGCCGGTCACCGTCTCAGCCCCTGGCGGACATGGGTCCCGGCCGACGTACGGCCGCCGAGCTGGGGCGACCCCGGTGTCTGGCACGAAGCCATCGCCTCTCATCGATCAAAGGAGCCACCGTCGCTGGCCGACGGCCGCGTCGTGCTCCTCCACCGGGACCTTCACCCCCTGAACATCCTGTGGTCGAAGACGCCGGCGGTCGTCGACTGGGTCAACGCATGCGTCGGCCATCCCCACGCCGAACTCGGCCACTGTCGATGGAATCTAGCCATGACTGTGGGTCCGGAGGCCGCCGATCGTTTTCTCGACCCTACACAAAGCTGACGGACGAGCGGGTCTACGGGTCGTACGAACGCTGGTGGGACATCGATTCGCTGCTCGACAAGCTGAACGGCCCGTTGGGCACATCCGCGTGGCAGGCCGTCGGACGATCCGACCTGACCTTCGAGCGGGTGGCGACGGCAACCGATGCCTTTCTCCGAGCGGTGCTGAGCGGTTGAGGCGGCGGTCCCGCCCGGCAGGTCAGCGTTCGTGGTGGCGGCGGTGAACCTCGGTCACCATCTCCCGGTAGCCGGCGGTCTCGTGGGCGACCCGAAGGACGTCCCGCCCCAGTTCGCCCATGGGTTGCGTCCAGTCGATGCGGTCGATCCCCACCCCGAAATCGGCGGCCAGGCTCCTGAGCTCGTCCGCTGTGGGATGGGTCTGCAGCAGTGCCGCTTCGAGCACCTGGAACTCCCGACGGCGGAAGTCGGGTTGCGCCGTCAACACCACGTCCAACACGGCGTCGTCGAACCGTGCGCCATCACGTTCACGTCCCAGCACCATCACGACATCGGCCTCGGGTATCTCCCAGGTCGTCCTGTCCAGCAGCGCTGGCCGTTCCGACCCGCCCAGGATCTCCGTCATCACTTCACCCCGAGGGCCGAGCCAGCGATCCCGGGCGGCGCCCGTCATCGTCTTCGGCGTGCCCAACAGGATCGAGGCACCCAGTCTGACGCCGCCCCACCATGCCGACACCTCCTCCTTGTTCTCCACGTCGTCGCCGGCGTACTCGGCCAGGAAGAAGTCGCCGTCCTCGACGTTGAAGTTCGCCAACTCGGACCGCAAACGGTCCATGGTCATCGTTCCGCTGACGGATGCCACCAGATCGAGCGCCTCGATCGGAACCCGCACAAGCAAGGCGGAGGCGGTGTCGACCTCGACCGGCGACGACCCGATGGTGAAGACCACGCCATCGGTCCCTCTGGACTGATACTCCGCCGGGATCTCGTTGACCGCGGCCGGTGGCTGCAGCGGCGTCATGTCGATCAGACCGGCGATCGTGGTCAGGCCGGTGTTGAGACGGCCGAGAGCCACCACCGGACCGTCGCCGGTGGGTGGATCGGCCACGATGGCGGCCTCCAACGCCTTGCTCGCCACCCTGGCCGACCAGTCGGCCCGGAACGCAACCGGGGACGACACCAGATCGACACCGTCCTCCTGGAACGAAAGGTTCGATACCAGCGAGAAATCGAGTTCGGCGATCAAAGCGGCCCGCCGCACCGGATCGGTCGACGCCAACAGCGTCCGGATCCGCTTCCGAGCCTCGTCGGTCATGTTGGGGACATCGACGTGATACCAGCGGTAGGTGCGGACCGCCAACGGCCTCTCGATCACGTCGCCGGCGCACACCTTGGTACGGCGACGGTGGAACATCACCCAGTCGTGGTCGGATCGCACCAGCGACGTCCCGCCGCCTGCGCTGTCGCCGCGCATCCTGCGCTCCGCCACCAGGCCCCAGTTGGCGTCACGACCGGAACGGATCATGGCGGATCCGATCACGTCGATGACCCCGTCGGCCATGTCCCGCCCGAAGCTGCCCGGGTCGAGCGCGCCCCCGGTCTCCTCGATGCTCCCGTCGGCGAGCCTGAACACGACCGGCTCGTTCTCACCGAGCGAACCCACATTGACCAGCGTGCCGCTGATCCGGCGGGGCGACCCCACCTCCTGGAGTTGGAGGGTGAGCGTTCTCGGGTTGCGGGTGTCTTTGTCGAGGTCCATCGCCATCGTTAGCTGCTTGACCCCGCGAGACGCCTGGTCGAAGGTCCACTCCATCTCGAAGCCCTTGGTGGAGACGGAGTCGTCCTCCTGCACCGAACCGGACTCGTACAGGAACCGGTCGATGAAGCCGGTGAAGCTCGTGCGGACCTGAACGGCTCCGTTGGCCTGGCGCCGGAACGCCGTCACCACCAGGTCTCCTCGATACCGGAAGTCGCGCAGGTCCTCCTCGTCGGACCGTGCCGCATGCACGGTGCCGGCGATCCGGGCGTTCACCCGGTCACCGATCGAGACGTTGCGAAGATCGTCCTGCAACTCGAAGTCGAGCCAGAGGCTGATGATCTCCTGCTGATCGGCCGCGGCAGCGGCGAGGTCGGCGGCACCGGCCCTGGCTCGAAGTCCCAGCAGCGACCGGCGAGCGGCGTCGGTCGACAGCCGGGTGTTGAAGTCGGCGCCGCTCTCCCGCAGGTTGACGAAACGCTCCCGGAGCGCGGCGTCGGCGATGTCGCGACCGCGCATGAAGTCGGTGGTGGCGAGGTTGACGTCGGCCAATCTCAGACCGGGCCGGGTCTCCGAATGTCCGGCCATCGTCCACGACCAGGTGTCGCCCGGCTGTTGGCGACCGATCACCCTCAGCCGTAGTGATGCCCGGTCGGGATCGTCGCCGTCGGGACCGATCCTGACGATGCCCTGGAAGGCGTCGATCCGCTCTCGCGACTCCTCGATCCTCCCATCCGGAACCAGAACGTCGACCTCCTCGATGTCGTCGGGATCGTCGATGCCGGCGGTCAGCGAGATCCGGTCCATGTGCTGGGCTTCCTGCAGCGCCTCGGGGATGAAGTCGGGCCGAACGGCGCAGAATCGGAGGTCGACACCGGGGCCCATGTACGCCTGTACCTGGGCTCGAATCTCCCGCTCGGGATCGACCGGCAGGTATCCGGCCGGCGGTAGGCAGCAGAGTCCGCCGTCGAGCAGCAACGAGCCGGTGGCGGTCGGCGCCTTCCCGGTGAGGGTCTTGCCGATGAGGTCCGACAGCTCGAGGAGACGATCCTGGGCGAGCCGGGGAAGTGTCCCTCGCAGTTCGCCGATCTCGGCCGCCGCGATGGTCGAGCGGGCTTCGAAGCGAGTGGTGGCAAGCTCGTCGGCAGAACGGGCCAGGAACGAGTTGATGACCGACGAGGCCGCCTGCAGCGTGACCCGCTCCTCCGCACACGGATCGTCGGGGCCGCCCCCGTCGGAACCCCGGGAGCCGAGGGCGAGGAGTTGACACTGGAACTGCAGCACCTGGGCCCAGAACACGTCGAGTGGTCGCATGGCGAACCGCCGGCTCCAGTACCGCTGCGGATTGGTTTCGTTGATCTCCCGGCGGGCCGTCCAGACGTCGAGCCAGCTGGTGACGGCGCCGACCCGGTCGAACACCGCCAGCGGGAGCTCCTCACCCCCGACACCGGGGGCTCCCGCACACCAGACCGCCGACTTGAGGCCGGAACCCGAGATCGTGGACGCCACCGCCTTGCGTTCGGCGGCGAAGTACGCCGAGGCCACCCGGGATCGATGGTGAAGAGCGGTGAACGGCACCGTCTGGCTCTGCGGCAGCGTCAACTGCAGGGGACGGACCTGGAATCGCACCCCCTCGACGGCGACGCTGCGGTCGCTTTCGGCGGCGCAGGCGTCCTCGCAGAGCCGGCCGAATTTCTCCTCCTCGCCGCACAACGCCTCCGACGCCGCCACCGTGAGGAGGTAGACCGTGCTGTTGGATGCCGTTTCGATATCGGAGGCCTGCGCCTCGGGTGGGCACGGCGAGAAGTCGGCGGTGCCGGGGGCCGGCTGCACGGCGGGATTGAAGTTTCCGCTCGACCGGTCGATCAGCGTGGCGATCGACAGGTCGACCGACGACGGCAGATACACCGGGCGACCGGTCGGGGCCAATCCGAGGCCGCCGGTCACCGAGATACGGTCGCCACCCGGCAGTGACGGGGTGAACCCCGACACCAAGCCGTGGCCGACGGCCTGATTCGACAGGGCGACCAGCGACCGGACGTAGTCCTGATCCATGCGGAAGCCGTCGGCCCGCAGGAACCGCCCGTCGAAGTACCACAGCCTGGTGAGGATCGTCGACGGGTCGATGACGTTGACACCGGTCTGGGAGCCGAGCAACTCCATCGGTTTCTGGGACTGGGTGACGGTGGACATCGTTGTTTCTTCTTCCTACTCGGGCGTGGTGCTCGACGGCATATGGACCGGGAACTCCTGGATGGCCGACGTGCGCAGCAGCGTGGGCCGGACGGTGTTGTCGACCGTGGACGCCTGGTCGTCGGCCACGACGAGCGACAGCGTGCCGTCGTCGTCTCGAAGGTGGACTGCCAACTGGGCGAGGGGAACGCAGCCGTCGCCGGCCAGCGGGGACCAGCCGGTCGCCCCCTCCTGCGGGCCGAGGGCCATGGTGTCGACCGCAGCGAGCCTGCGAAAGGCCCGGAGCGCGGCGGCTGGGCGAGTTGCGGGCTCGGCGGCGTTCACCTCGTCGATGGCGGCCGTCACCACCTCGTCGACCACCGGAAGGTGGCCGAGGAACTGGCGAACCAGCGGATAGATCGGCGGCGGATCGTCGGGTACGGGTCCGGCCACGATCCTGGGCAGGCCCCGTTCGACCGCCCGCGAGTAGGCGGTGTCCTGACGGCCGCCTTCACAGGGTTCAGCGATTGACGGCACCGGACGATCCAGGCAGCTGTCGTGGCAGAGTTCGACATGAACGGTGAACGAGAGGGTGCCGTCGCCGTTGTCGGTGATGTCGAGGTCGTCGGGGCGGCGCTCCTTGAACCAGGCCGTGATGTCGACGCACATGTCGGCCGACACCTTCAACTCCCGACCGTGGCCGTCGATCGCCAGTCCAGGTTTCACGACGACCTCGTTGCGGGACGCCTCGAGTTGCACCTCGAGGCCCCAGACGCAGCCCGATCCCTGGAGCCAGGCGTTGTGCAGCCAGGTCTTGCCCCGGTGGTAGGCCTGCTCGGCTTCGAGATCGGCCACTCCGAGCAGCATCCCGAAGTGGTAGCGGTTGGACACGAACGGATTTACCGGAAGGGCGACATCGCCGCATTGGTCGCTGCCGTTGACTATCACATCGGGGCTGGCCATGACGGAGGCTCCTTGGCTGCGTCGGTGGGTCGTGAAGGGGACTCGAGCGGGGAGCTCAGAGTTCGGCCGCGGTGCGGCCGGCCGGGCCGTCGCCGCGGACGTAGTGGATGAGGCGGTCCGGAATCGTCGCCCCGGCGGCGTCGGCCGTGCTGCGACGGGCCGTCTGGTGCAGCCGCACATGGAGTCGTTGACGGACGGCGACGTCGGCGGCGTCCAGCGCGGTCCCGAGATTGTCCTCGGCGCTGTCGAGGGCGGCGATGAGGTCGGTGAGAGTGTCCGAGTCGGCGGTGGTGGTCAGCCGCCGTCGTAATCCGACGAAATCGCGCACGGCCAACCACAGACCGGGTGGCACCTCGACTTCCCAGCTGTCGAGGGTGTTCCGGGCGGCGGTGTCGTAGGCGGCGCGGGCCGGGGCCACGGTGTTGTTGATCACGTCGTCGAGGGCGGTCCGGGCGCCGGCCGGGTCGGCGCCGGGATCGTCCATCAGCACGCCGAGGTCGGCGTCGTCGACCGCTCGCCGGGCTTCGGCCAGCTGCGTGAGGGCGGAGGCCAGATCGGACTCCGCGGCGATGGCGTCCTCGAAGGGGGTGGGGTCGGCAGGGTTCAGTGCGTCGGCCTGGGCGGCCGAGAGGTCGGGTTGTCCGGCGATCGTTTCGAGCACCCCGACGGCGTCGTTCAACCCCGCCGGCGTGGACTGCACATAGCCCGTCAGGGCGTTCTCGGCCGTCAGGTACTCCCGGCGGGCGATGGTGACCGCGGCGGCGGTGGGGTGGGCCTTACTGTCGAGTGCGGCGACCGCCTCGTCGGCCACGGCGGCGTGCGCCGCTGCCTCGACGGCCACGGAGTCGGCCTCGTCGAAACGAGCTTCGGCCCTGGCCAGGAGGGCGGCCGGCAGCAGATCGTCGAGCCTGGTTTCGGATGCCCCGAACCCGCTCGATGCGAGAATGGCGGCGGCGGTGGCGGCGGCGTCGCTGAGCGGCGCCCGATTGAGCAGGTCGATCAGGGCCGAGGTGTGATCCTGCCGTTGCTTGCCCCAGAGCACGGCCGCGTCGACCTTCTGCATCTCCACCTCGGCGTCGGCTAGCAGCGACGACAGGCCGGCCACCTTGGCATCGGCCCCCTCCTTGCGCTCCACGGCCGAACGAAGCTCCACCCGCAACGTCGACTGCTCGATCAGGTTGTCGCGCAAGTCGTCTTCGAAGGTTTGGGCGTCGGCCGGGTTGGTGATCCTGGCGAGCGCGGCGCGGATACCCGCCTCGGTGGTCTTGGCCGCACCGAGGCGGGCCCGGACCACGTCCACGTGCTGGGCCGCTCCCAGCTGGGTGGCGAGGTCGGCGGTGGCCACCGAGGTGGGGTCGGCGTGACGGCGGGTGAGGTCGGCCCGGGCCGCGGCCAGGGCGTCGCTGATGTCGGTGACCACGAGGGCCAGCGCATCCCGCTGTGTTGTTGCTCGGGCGTGGAGGTCGACAGCCATTTCAGGCTCCTTCAGTTCCAGGTTCGTGGCCGGGTCGGCGGTTCTGCATGCGGAGGTTTCGGGGGATGCCGGGAAAGGTCTTGCCGGCTTTGTCGTATTCACGCTCGACGGCGGTCACCAGGGCGAGTTGGCTGATCGGGTGGTCGGCGGCGGCGGCCCGGAAGGCGGCGTCGAGAGCGGCGTTTCGGATCAGACCGCCGGTGATTCCATAGAGCTCGGCGAGCTGGGACAGGTCGACGTCGGATGTGGTCGGGGCGGTGGCCGGCAGATGTTGTCGCCAGAGTCTCCGCCGTTCATCGAGGTTCGGTTCGTCGAACTCGACGATCACGTCGAGGCGTCGGATGAACGCCTCGTCGATGTTGCCCCGGAGGTTCGAGGCCAGCACGACAAGCCCGTCGTAGCTCTCCATCCGGGCCAGCAGATGGGCCGTCTCGAGGTTGGCCCAGCGGCCCTGGGCGTCACTGCCGTCGGTCCGTCGGGCGAACACGGCGTCGGCCTCGTCGAAGAACAGTACCGACTGGCAACGGTCGGCGGCGTCGAAAACCTCGCTGATGTTCTTCTCGGTCTCACCCAGCCACTTGCTGACCAGGGCCGACAGGTCGACCACGAGGAGGTCGAGGCCGAGTACACCGGCGACGACTTCGGCCGACAGGGTCTTGCCCGTTCCCGGCGGACCGACGAACAGGGCTCTCGCCCCCCGGGCGTGGCGGCGACCGGGGAGGTCCCCGAACCGCCAGTCGTGAAGCACCCGGGTCTGGTGGGCGACCCGACCGACGATGGACGCCAGGAGATCGAGGTTGCGGTCGGTGGTGACGAGCCCCTCCCAGCCTGCCGTCGGTCGTACCAGCTGCACGCTCGGCGGCAACGTGGTCGTCGACCGCCGGCGAACCTGGTCGATCACCATCGTGGTAGTCACGTCGGTATTGTCGAGCTGCGCCGTCGCCCGAGCGTCACCAACGGCCCGGCCCGCCCGGGTGGCGTCGACCCGCAGGAGACCGGCGAGGGCGGCCGGAGCCCCTACATCCGCGAGCTCGGGAACGAGGCGTCGCCACATCTCGATGTCCTCGGCCATCGTTCTCGGGCCCAGATCGACCGCGATCACCGGCCGGTCATCGAGGTCGAGACCGTGCAGGTCGTCGACGCAGATCACGATCGGGCCGGGGTGACCGGGCAGCGGGTTGTGGGCGGGGCGACCGGTGATCACCGGGATGGCGTTGCGGACCACGCAATGAGCGGAAACGGCCGGGTCGCGATCGGGACCGAGTTGCTCGGGATCGAAGAACCGGGGGGTGGACGATGCGGTTTGGAGGCCGGCGCTCAATGCCGCAACCAGATCGGCGTTCGATCGACCGCCGCCAGTAACGACCACGATCCAGGCGCCACGATCGAAGGTGTCGACGGTATCGGTGGCCGAGCCGACGGCTGCGTCAGCCACGCGGCCGACGATTTCGAACAGCGACTCGACCCGATCCGGTTGGGGCCGGTCGATCGCCCACGAGACCGGCGTTTGCGGTCGGAGACCGCCCGGCCAGCGGCCGCCGCCGCGAATGGCGCTCCACAGCCCGTCGAGCAACCGAACCGACGCCTCGGGAAACGGTTGGGCTTCGTTCACGACGACCAGGCCGTGGCGGCGCAACGGCCCGGAGTCGAGTGCGTTTCGAAGGTGACGTTGACCGCGGTGATCGAGGCCGAGGACGGTCGACAGGGTGGCGGGCGCCATCCACGGTTCGCCCAGCAGGTTGAGTCGGCGGACCGCCATGGTCACCGAGTCGTGTTCCTCGGGTAACCCGATGAGCACGAGAAGGTCTCGTTCGAACGGCGACAGCCCGAAGCCCCGCGTCAAACGATCGACGGCCTCATCGCCCGGCTCCGGTTCGCGGACGATGCCCGAAGCCAGGGTGGTCAGCCCGGCCGCCGGCAGCGGATCGTCGATACCGGCAACGGTGACGGCGGCCAGCCGCCTGACCATCCTGGCGATCACGTCGTCGGCCGGCGGTCGGCGGTGGCCGTTCAACGACGGCGCCGCATCGGATGCGGCCGACCCGAAAGTAGCGGGCCGGGGCCCGACCGCCTCACGCATAGCGGAACCTCACGACCGATCCGAGCCACCAGACGAAACCGGGGTCGAGGTCGAGGGCGGCGGCTCTGATCGCCACATCGACCGAGTCGAGGGGTAGCTCGACCTCGATCCAGCCTGGACTGCGGTCGATGACCGCCGGGCGGGGCCAGATCCGGTCGATGTCATCGGTTCCAAGCCGTTCGGTGAGATATGCCGTCACCCGGGCGACCTGATCGTCGACCAGGCTTCGCCCGACCGTCCGCACCGCTCGCCGGCGGGCCCCGGCTTCGCCGCCGTCCGGAATGGAACCGGTGACGGCGAGGACCGCTGGATCGTCGGCAGCCACCCCGGTGACGCTCGACACGATCTCGGCCAGAGCCGGTGACGGGTCGAGCGGTGCGGCGGCGACCAGCTCGTCGACCACTCCGAGTTCACGGAGGGGATGGATCAGGAACAGCACGCCACCGTGTTCGCTGACCGTCGTTTCCCGACCGCCGGCGCGGGTCGGCGAGTCGGAGGTGTCATCGGTGCCCGCCGGCATGGCTGTGGCGGTTCGGGGATCGGCCTGCGGGTCGGTCCCATGGGTTGATGCGCGGGTGTGGTCGTCGATACCCGAACCCGTGCTCGATTCGACGCCCGAATCCGGTCCGACATCACGGCGACTGGTGAGGGACTCGGCCGTTGACGATCCGTCGGCCGCCATCGGACCGTGTGGCGGCGGCGGGACCGTCGCCGCCATCACGGCCCTGACGGCGTGGGGGCTGCGGACCAACGAGGGCGCCACGGCGGACAGGCCCAGTATCGCGAGTGCGGCCTGCTGTTCTGTTGTGGAGTCGGTCCAGATGGCCCGTGGCACGATCCCGGCGATCGTCGGGTGGGCCAGGGGCGTCGACCCGGGCGATCCTAGGGTCGGATCGGAGCGGGTGTCGGGCATGCCGTCAGGGCTGCGGATCCCGTCCGGCGCGGCGGCGAGCGCCGAGGCGGCCGCAGCCGTCGGTCCGCAGCCCAGGGCGTCGACCACGGCTCGGGCCAGGACCCGCCAGCCGTTGGCCGACAGCGGCACCGGTCCGCGTCCGCTCACCGCCTGGAGCACGGGTCCGGCCAGAACGGCGCGGCGGGCGAGCAGCACGGCGACATCGTCGACGCTCGGCAACGTCGAGCGGGGCCAGATGCCGGTTTGATTCCAGGCCCAGAGTCGGTTCCCATCGCCCGAGGCCACCGATGCCACCAGATCGATGACGGCGTCGGGCTCGCGCCGGTAGATCACGATCTCCGCGCCCGACTCGGGCCGGCGAACCGTCATTGCGCCACCGCCCGACGGGACCGAACCCGACCGGTGGCAGGACATGACGACCTCGGAGACCTCGGTGGCCACTCGTTCGGCCCACCGCTGCGCCGACGCCTGCAGGGAGGCGTCCAGATCGAGGTCGACCGTCACGGCGAGGGTCGGGATGCAGACGGCGAACACGTCGGGGAGCCGTCGCGACGCGAATGCCCGGGTGAGCGTCAACTCGACCATCTCGCTCATCGCCCGGTCGAGGCGTCCGCTCGCCTCCCGATCGATTCCGTCGTAGCGGGCGTGGAACCGGTCGATCGTCACCGTTGCTGTGGAGGCCGTTGTTCTTGCGGTGGTCGCGAATGCGGTCGAGGTGAACACGCCCGTCAGCCGACTCTCGTGTTGTGGCCGAGGCGTCCCGCCTCCACCGTGATGCCGGTGGTCGGTCCACCGACGATCGCTCCCCGTCCGAGCAGCGACAGGTCGGTCACCGCCCCCTCGAACGCTCCGGTTGGACCGACGATGGACGACAAGCCGACGTGCAGGCCGCGGCCGACCCGCATGCCGGCGTCGACCGTGCACAGCGTGTAGGTGGTGTGGGCCGGGCGCTCCACATCGAGGATGTGACGCACCGTGGCCTCTTCCTCGGCACCCAGTAACCGGGGAATCAAGACCGTGAAACGGTGGGCCGTCGAGGAGAAGGCGGAGGAGTCGTCGCCGCTCAGGCCGGGCCCGGCGCCGCGGCCGGATTCGAGCACGGTGTCGTCGGGATTGCCGACCTCGCCCCCGACCCGGAACCCGTGGCCCACCACCGAGCGGCTGGAGACGGCGGGGTCGGCGCCCAACAACGGTCCCCCCAGTCCCCGGAGGCGGTAGTGCTCCACGATCACCGGTTTGACCAGGGCGGCACCGGCATCGGCGGCCCGGTCACCGGCCAGGAACAGCTCGATGTACCGTGACAGCGCCCAGGTGGTGCCTCGCCTGCGGTACAGGCGCACGACCTCGGCGATCAGCTGCCGTCGAGCCGCCTCCGCCCACCGGGAGTCGAGCGCCAGGCCGAAGAACGACGCCAGCCAATCGAGGGCCTCGGCGGGGGTTCCATGGGGGTCGAGCAGGATGTCACGACACCTCGACCGGAGTTCGAGATCGTGGAGCAGCCCATCGAATGGTGCCAGGTAGCGGTGGAGGAAATCGGCCTGTTCCTCGTCGGCCGAGAACACCCCCGGCAGCCGTCGGAGAAGCCCGTGGGCCTGGTGCTCCACCCGAAGCTCCCGGATCCGGGGCGATCGGCGCCGGTTGCCGGTGAGGCGCAGCGTCACCCACAGGTAGCGCCCCGGTTTGGCCATCACCGGGGCCTCGAACACGTGGTAGGAATGACCGGTCGCCGGGTCGGTGGGCCACCACGGTGTCGAGGAACGATCGCGTTTGTGGAGGCGACCGGTGATGTCCTCGATCCTGGGCAGGATCGAGTCGGGCGGGAGCGGCGGTGTCTCGCCCCGCTCGTAGGGCTCGCAGTGGGCCGGTTCGGCGTCGGCGTGTGTCGAGGCGGAGGCGAACTCGTCGTCGCTGCTGATCGTGGCCACCCGGCAGTCGGTGCCCTCGGGCAGGCAGGCCTCGATGAACAGCCGGCCCCACTTGTTGAGGGGGACGCCGCTGTCGAGGCGATACGTGACACATCGCCCCTCGGTTCGGTAGTTCACCCTGCCGATGACGGCCAGCCGGAATCCGGCGGCGGTTCCGTAGCCGATGCGGCCGTCTCTGGTGACGACCAGCCCGGTGCCGTCATAGCCGGTCGCGTCGAGCGGGGGGCTGCGTGTCCAGCCGTCGTCGGTGGGGGTCAGTCTGCGCAACGTGGCGGACCCGTCGGGGGACGGGCACGGGGCGATCACGACGGCGGCCTCGTTGTCGACCACGATGTCCGAGATCCGGCCGATCAGGCGCGGTTCCCGGCTCCCGGCCAGAATCCAGCTGCCGCCGGCCGGGTCGTTGAACGTCACCACCGGCGTTCCGTCGGCCAGGATCGCCAGCCGAGCCGGAACGGCCCCCGGCGGCAGGTCGTCGACGGAGGCGGGCACCGGCTGGTCGGTCGGACCTCGGGTGGCGCTGAATCGGAGAAGGCCGGGACCGCCCGGGCCAGCGCCGTCGAGCAGGGCCCAGACCGTCCCGTCGGGTGCGGCCGCCACGTCGACCGGGTGGCGATCGGGTGCGCCGGGAACGTCGGTCCGGATGGTGCGCATCAGCCGACGGCTCCACAGATCGAGCACCGAGATGGTCCGGGAGGCCCGATCGGCGACATACAGCCGGTCGTCGTCGTCGATGGCGATGCCGACACCGTCCACCACATCGGAGTTCGGTTGGGCGGTGAAGTCGGGGCCCGGCACGTGCTCGTCCGGGGCTGATGGATCACCGATGATCACGACCGGGTCGGGCAGCCTGCCGTAATCGAGTCCGGCCGCGGTGGATCCGACCATCTGGCGGTCGACCCTGGTGGCGCCCAGCCGGTAGATCCGGCACAGCCGGTCGGTGGCCAGACCGCGGGCCAGGCAGTCCTCGCCGTCGGGGGCGGGGACCGGGTCGGGTGGGTCCCACGACAACATGAGCACGCCGTCGGCTCCGTCGACCGCGGTGCGATCGTGGGAGGCCCGCACCCACTGGTCGCAGGTGGCGACCAGGGACGCCTTTCGACCGGCGACGGCACCTCCGGCGGGGCCCGGGAGACCGACGGACGACGCCTCGGCCATGTCAGCACACCTCCACGTCAGCACACCTCCACCGGCGAGCGGACCGGTACGGCCCGGCCCGACGGCACCGGCGGGTCGACCTGGCGTCCCGGTTCCAGGGCCGGGCCGTCGATCACGGTGATCTCGGCCAGTTCCGGAACCTCCCAGTTCTCGAGGTCGACCTGGCGGTTCTGCGGTTCGAACCAAACGCCCGGTTCGGTTTCGGTGGCCAGCCGCAGGCCGAGCAGGCAGGGGGACCCGGGCACACTGCCTGGCACCAGGAACTCGACGCCCTCGACCTGCAGCGCCGCCGCCTCCAGTTCGGGGGCGAACACCGGACGGCCGAGAGGCCAGCCCCGCCCTTCGGGACCGTACGGGGGCACGGGGGCCAGGAACTGGCGCAGCACCAGTTCGACCCACCGCCGCACACTTTCGAGGCCGTATCCGGGCTTCACCGAGATGCCGACCGACGCGGCGATCCGCCGGTACGTGGGGGGAATCACGTGAACCTCGGTGGTCACCAGGCGGCGGGCGTCGAGGTGGCGACACACGGCGTCGAGGGTCGGCTTGTCGGGCCGGGGGGCGCCGGGATGTGCGGGGTCGACGGTGGGCCAGATCACGACCGAAACCGCTCCCGGCACCTGCACGGTGGGACTGTCGGGGTGGAACAGGCGCAGTGTCTCGGCCCGGGCCACCCCAGCCCCCGGAGTGGCTTCGGCCAGTTGCCGGAAGTCGGAAACGGTGACCGCCCGGTCGCGGCGGGCGAACTCGGTGGGGATGCGGGCCACTGCGTCGGTCAGGGGCTCGGCATCGGCGCCGCCTCGGGTCGGAAGCGGGTTCGACACGGCGACCGACGAGTCAATGGCGTTGGTCTTGGAGACCGCTCCCGGTCCGACGTTTCCCTTCGCCCCGCCGCCGTGGCGGTAGGCTTGCACCCGGATCCGTTCCCCCAGCTGCCATGGTCGGCCTCGCCGTCCGTCGCCGCAGGTGATCGTCCCGGCCTGGGCGTCGACCACGAAGTGACGGTCGTCGACACCCGATCCGGCGAAATCGTCGACCTGGGCCCAGGGAATCCAGCGCCGCGCACCCTGCTCCTCCACCTCGAGTTCGACCTCGCCGACGACGTTGCCGTTCACCAGTGAGCGCTGCTGGCCCGGTTCACCGTTGCCGGTACCCAGGAACTCGGCCTGGGCGGCCGTGGTCTGCTCGACGCGGGCCGCGTTGGCCCCCATCCATTCGATGGCCGGCAACGTTCCGCTGGTCGGGCGGAACACCCGGATCCAGGCGAAGAGCCCATCGTTGATCGCCGGGTCCTCGACCAGGGGTGGTTGGTCACCGGCACCGATGGCGTCGACCTCGTTCGGCACGTAGATGCCGATGTCGCTCAGATCGGCGGGCAACCGCAAACGGATCACACCCTCGACCGTCAGGCCGGCCGAGGTGTCGGCGACCACGTCGAGGTCGTGCCACAGCGGATCGGCCGAGTCGGGATCCTCGGCGTCGGCCACGGGGGTGGTGGTACAGATCTGCCACTGCATGGGCGGGGCGATCGGCTCAGCCCCCTCACCGGGACACGGGTCCCGGTCGGCCATGGTCGGCACCGCCCGGCTCGGCACCACGCCGATCGAAAGCAGACCGCCGGCCATGGCGGTGAGGTCGGGTTCCTCGGTGGTGAGGGCGACGAAAAGGGTGCCGTCGATGGCGTCGACAGGGTCGAGAACGTCGCCACCGGGCCGCATCGGGTCCTTGGCCCCGAACCTGGTCCGGTACAGGGCCGCGTCGTCGGACGTGGTGTTCACCGACGCCGCGGCCCGGTTGACGTACTCCTGGGTGTCGGCGTCGAGTTCGTCGGCCACCAGAGCCCGGATCGCTGGGCGGGCCTCGACCGGCCACGAGGTCACCTCGTCGAGGGTTCGGAACGGGACCTCCCCGGCCAGCACTCTCGACGACAGGTTCACGACGACACCGGTGTTGGCCTTGGTGTCGAGGCGAACGATGCCGGTCGACGGCTGGGCCGGTCGACGGGGCAGATGCAACAGGTTGAGGAAGGCCAGCTTCGTGGCGTCCGGAATCTGGTTGAACCGGAACAGCAGATTCTCACCGAGGAACGCGAACAGCTCGATGAGCGTGATGCCCGGATCCGACGGGTGATGATCGGTCCACTCCGGGGCATAGACCGGGATGCGGGCGATCAGCTCGTCACGCAGCTGGGCGTAGGACCGGTCGTCGAGGATCGGGGTTGGGAATGAGGACATGGTCACCTCTCCGGTCACGCGCTAGGCGGACGCCTCCAGATAGAACGGGTAGACGAGCACACCCTCGCTGCCGTCGAGCCGGTGTTCGAACCGGATGGACAGGTTCACCAGTGATGGTTCATCCCCGGGGATGGCCCGCACGTCGAGCAGGTTGATCCGAGGTTCGAACAGCTCCAGCGCGCGGGTGACGGTTCGCTCCAGCCGTGATCGGGTGGCCACCGTGTTCGGTTCCATGAGGAACCGGCGCAGGCCGCACCCGAAGTCGGGGCGCATCACCCGCTCCCCCGGTTCGGTCATCAGGATGAGCTCGATCGACTCCCGCACCTTGCGGGATCCCTGGTGGTAGTCGAGCGATTTCCGCACCGGGTTCGGCACCAGCGGGAACGCCGGTCCCCGGCCCAGCCGCTGCTGCAGGATGGTCATGACACGGCCCCCGTGTAGTCGATCGGCGGGATCACCTGATCGCGGGTGACCGGGCTGGTGTACTGCGGGTCGCGGCTGAAGTCCATGGTGAAGTTCTCGGCATCGCCGTCGTAGCCGTGGGTCATGGCCATGCGGATGATCGAGTCGAAGCTGAACTCGCTGGTCATCTGGTCGGCGAAGTCGTACTCGGGTTCGAACGGCGGCGGGTGGTCCTGGTAGGCCTTGCCTGACGGGTCGAAGATCTTGGCGAGCTGTTCGATGACAGCGGTCGCGTCGCCGTCGGCCCCGATCTTCACGTCGAAGTCGACCGAGGCGTCGAACCCGCCGGGCTCGAAACCGATGTCGGCCTCGAGTCCGGCATCCACGTCGGCCGATGGTGGGATGCAGAGCTTGAGTTTCAGCATCCACCACAACTGGAAGATGAAGACGACGATCGGGAGGAAGATGTTGAGAACGAACATGGCGATGATCGTGATCAACGGGATGAACCAGAAACAGATCTCCGTCCCTTGACTGTCGAGGGAGCCGTTCGTCTCGAGGGCGTGGGGAGCCGAGCCGGGGGGAGAGGTGAACTTCACCGACGGTCTGGCTCCGCTGGCCTCCAGCTGCCGGAAATCGGGGAGCTGGATGTCGATCGGGCGCAGGCTGCAACCGTCGGGGTCGAAGAACGAAGCCAGGTTGAAGGCCTCCGACGGCGCCGACCACACCACCTCGCCCGGGCATCCGTTGCGGTTCTCGCGGGCGTACACCTGGATGCGGTAGCGGTCGTCCTGGTTGAAACGGGCCGTGCCGTCGAGACCGACCTCGTCGCCGGCCGTCGGGATGACGGCCCAGTAGATGGTGCCGTCGAGGGCGGCGTGGGCGGGGTCGTCGGGGTCCGGGGTCAGCAGCCGCATGGGATAGCGGCGTTCGATGATCTCCGACGGCTGATCCTCCGCGGGCACCCAGGCACCGAACGTTCCCTCGCCGGTCTCCACCCATCCTTCCTGGATCGCCTCCAGCCCGGCGTCGACGGCCCAGCTCCTCAGTTCCCGCTTGGCCTTGTCCACCTGCTGGTGGGCCTTGAGCAGCGCGGCGGCGGCCGATTGCACCCGGTCCCTCTCAGGCGTGCGGAACGGGTGGAGGGTTTGGGCCTTGTTCCGGGCTTGGATGAGGCGGGTCTGGGAGCGGGCCCTGGCCCGGGCCGTAGCCAGGTCGTGGATCTTCTTGGCCGCCTCCGGCTTGAGTTCGTCGGCGACCTCCACCCGCTCCCGCCTGATGACGAAGCCGACCTCGGCCACCTTCGACGGGTCGACCTTCGGGAATCCGGGCCGGTCGCAGTGCAGACCGATCGACACCACGTAGAAACGCTGGTGGGCGGGCAGGAAGAACTTGCGCCGTTTGGTCGGCTCCCGGCTCCAGTTGAACAGCGACGGCACCTTGCCCTCTTTCGTCGAGATCTTCACCATCTTCTGGAGCACGTCGAGGTCGGGGTCGAACAGCACCGACCGTTGGGGGTCGGCCAGGTAGTCGGTGACGAAGTCGGTCGAGGCGAACTTGTGGAACGCCGGCCGCCGAGCCCCCGCCGCCCGTTCCGGCTCCAGGCCGTCCTTGCGGGCCCACCGGTACCAGGGGGCGACGAGCCGCCAGTCGTGGGCCACCTGACCCCTGGAGGCGATCGCCGCGTTGGGTTTGGTCGACGGGGCGAGCATCACGTTGGCCGGGCTCACGGGATCACCACACGTTCCCGGCGCCGGGGGTGTACATGGGCGACACGATGCCGCCGCCCTTTGCGATCAACGTGTCACAGGTGACGATGCCGTTGAACTGGCTCATCGCCGCGTCGACGGTGACCAGCGCCGCTTTCACGTCCACGGTCGACGCCGCCTCGATCGAGACACCGCCGGCCGCCGTCAGCTCGATCTTGGCCCCGGCCGCGGAACGGATGGTGATACTCATCCCGCCGTCGTCCATGACCACCTCGTGACCGGCGGGGGTGGTGATCGACACCTTCGGGGCCCCGGCGGTGTCGTCGAATTCGAGGCGGCTGCCCGACCGGGTCTGGATCAGGCGTTTGTTGTTGGCGTCGTCGAACGACTCGGGGGCCGAAGCCTGGCCGTTCCACACCGCACCGACCACATACGGATGATCGAGGTGGCCGCCCTGGAATCCGATCACCACCGTGGAACCGATCTCCGGCAGCATCTGGAAACCCTGGTCGGCGTCGGCGTAGGGGGTGATGACGGTGGCCCACCCGGTTGGCGGCTCACCGCCGTCGGAAGAGGCCAACCAGTCGAACGACACCTCGATCCGCTGTCGGCTCTCGGGGTCGCCGGCCAGCGCCTTCACCGTGGCCGGGTAGAGGCCGTGATGGAGCGGACCTTCGATCAGGGGACCGGCGTGCACGGGACCGCCCATGTCAGCCGGCTCCGAGGGCGGGGCGTTCGGCCCGGAAGTTGGTTCGGTGGCCACTCGACAGGTCGTAGCCGTGGTGGACCCAGGTCACCCGGTAGCCGGGGCCGTTGAACGGGGCGCCGACCCGGCGGAGGTCGAGTTTGGTGCCGGGGATGAGATCTGGGCTGCCGTTGGTGGTGCCTTCGACCGTCACGAACGATCGGGCCCGGCGCCGCATCTCGGCCTCGGCGTAGTGGCGGCCCCGTTCGGCGCTGAGGATGTCTCGCCGGGAGCGACTCAGGGTCGACTGGCGGTACACGCCGGCCACCACATCCGGCCCGGTGCGGCCACCGGCCACCTCGGCCGCGACGACGGCGCCGTCGGCGGTTTCGGCGATCGCCGCCACCTGGCTGTCGTCCCAGCCGCGGAAGGTGACCTCCGATCGCTGATGGGCCAGGTCGACCCGGGCCGTCGCCGACAGCAGATCGTTGCCCTGGGTGAGCACGAGTTCCACGCCAGGCCGCCGTTCCCGCTCCGCGAAGTGCAGCACGTCATCGCCGTCGATCCAGATCTCGGCGTTGATCCGCAGCGCCCGTTGGCGGATGAACGCCAGGTCGGACTCCTCGGCCTGCTGGACGAGAGGGTAGGTGGGACCCTCGACGTCGGTCTCGGAGCCGAGCCCGTGATCGGCGGCGATCGCCGAGACGATGTCGGCGTCGGTCATGTCGGTCCAGGTGGCCGTGCGCTGACGGAACCGGAGACCCATCAGGGCGTCCTCGGCGTAGACCGAGACGGTGGGGGCGTCGCCTTCCTCGAATCCCGCCTCGATGGCCGAGAGGGTGCCGGTGAAGATGGTGCGGCTGTCGCCGGGCGGTCCGATGACGACGCTGATTCGACGACCCAGGTCGATGACGTCGCCGTCTAGGTAGGCCAGCTGGTCGGCCGAACCGTCGGAGTCGGGGGAGTCGCCGTGGAATCGGGCGACGAGGGTCCGCAGCCCCATGATGTCCTCCTCCACGTCGAGGCGGCGGAGGTCTCGACCGAGTTCGCCTCGCGCCTCGTCGTCGATGAGGACCACCGGGGCGTCGGTGGTGTAGGTGACCGAGGCCAGGGTTCCGGGTTCGGTGCTAGTCATCGCCGTAGCCCGTCGCCGTGCGCATCCGCAGGCACCGTCGCCGGTCGACGGCGGCGGCGATGCGGCGCTGTTCCTCCCACGGAGTCAGCTCCTCCTCGTCACCGCCGTCGGCTTGGCGGTCTCCCCCGCCGGCGGTCACCTCGGATGTGAGGCGGCCGATGTGCACGCTCATGACGAATACCGCCGGCGGCTACGGGGATCGCACCGCACGCAGCCGCATTCGGGATTGCGTCTCGACTGCTCCCGGTCGGCGGCGTTTCGACCGGCGGACGGCGCCAGCGACTCCCAGGGGGCGCCCCGTCCACGCCCGCCAGGCGCGGGGCTGCCGGCGGAGGTCGGCGACGGTTTGCCGATCACCACCCAGCCGCCGGCCGCGCTGCCGGACGCCGAGACGCGATCCCGGAGCGGAACGCCGAGGCCATACGTCGTGGCCCGCGGGTCGGCTTTGGACGGTGCGGGATTCGGGTCCGCCGGCCGGGGTGAGAGCGTACGGACCGAGTCGAGCGAGGCGAGCGGGGCCCGGGCCGCAGCGCCCCCACCGGGATCCGGCGGGAGAGGCACCGACGTCTGTTGTTGGCCGAAGTTGGAGCGGGCGGCGGCCGCACCGGACGCGGCGTTTTGCTGTTTGGCCGATTCGGCGGCGGCGGTCAGGCCGCCGGACGCGGCGAGGGTCAGACCCTGCGTGGCCTGCTCGCCGGTCGGGCCGCCGGGAACCGCAGGGCGCCCGGAGACGCCGACCCCGACGTCGAGTCCGAGCGAGGCCTCCATCGAGACATCGAGTTCGGCCTGGAACCCGGCCGACAGTCCGAGCCCACCACCGATCGACAGCGACGACGGGAACTCGATGCCGAGCCCGATCGGAAGCTCGATCCCGTCACCGAGCGCGTCGAGGGCCGAGCCCAGAGCCCGCCATGCCGCCGGGGCCAGGCCGTTGCGGGCAAGGAAGTCGGCCGGCGTCTCGTTGTCGTTGGCCTCGGCCGCCTTGTCGTTCCCGCCGTTGCCGGCCGCGCCCGACCCGGCCGCCGTTGCACCCTGACCGGTTCCGGCCCCGGCGCCGGTCTCGAGGGCGGCGTACTTGGGGTCCTGCTCCTTGATCTGGATGCTCAACTTCGCCCGGAGGGGAACCCCCTGGGGCGAGAACAGGCTGAGTTCCTCGGAAAGGCTCGACATCACGCCGGCCAGCTCGAAGGTGCCCCACTCGAACTTGATGCGGGGTGGGGCCTGCTTGGCCTTGCTGCCACCGGGCAGGACGAACTGGGCCACCTTCTTCGTCTGGTCCCGGACGTCGACCGGCTGATCGTTGGTGCCGAGATCGGCGGTGTCGAATTCGAGATCGAGGCTGAGCGTGGCGCTGGAGGTTCCGGTGTACTTGCGGGCCTGGCGTCCGCTGTTCTTGTTGCCGTCGATGCTGTTGGTCATCTGCAACGACATCGTGGTCGGGTTGAACTGGACCGGGATCTCCTCGGTCGACTCCCCTCGGGCATCGAGCACGTGGAGCACTGCCTTTTCGGTGCCGCTCATCAGGTGGTCCCCTCGAGCTGGAGGCCTTCGTGGGCCAGGTGCAGTTCCTCGACGGCGATCTCCCCGGTCTTGGCGTTGAGCTGGGGACCGACGATCTTCATTGGCACCGCCCGCTGGAACCGCCACGCGGCCATCGTGTTACGGGCTTGATCCTTGACCAGCACCGTGCCGTCGTAGCGGCGGACGGGGCGAACCCCGGCCACGATGTCCTGGAACCATTGCCACAGCTCCGACTCGGCCTCGCCCTCGGCCGGACCGAACATACCCCGCTTGCAGACCAGAGGCTGGAACTTGGCCCGTCCGATCCGGCGGATCACGGCGTCGTTGCGGCCGCCCTCCTCGTAGTCGGAGACGTCCATTTCCACCTCGAGGCCGGTGACCTCCTGGAAGCCCCCGTCGCCCAGGGTGTCGGGACCGTTGCCGCTGACCTGGCTGAACGTCACCTCGAACTGGAACGTGGTGAGCAGAACGGTGTCGGTCATACCGCCGCTCCCCCCGTGGCGTGATTCGTTGACGACGAGGCCTGGTGCACGAACTCAACGATCAAGGGATCTCGTCACACCACCGTCACCAGACTCTGGTGTCCGACCGACATCGTCGCGTTTCGGGATCACGGGCAAGCGAACGCGAACGTGACGGTGACTCAACGGTGACGCCGGAGTCCGCACCATGACCGTGATGCACCCACGGCGACGGTCCGACGACGGAGAGCCTCTCGACCCCAGCGTCCGCTCCCGGATGGAGCGGCACTTCGGGCGCCAGTTCGAGGACGTCGAGGTCAGAACCGAAGCCACGGATGCCACGGCCATGGGGGCCAAGGCCTACACAGTGGGCAACCTCGTCAGCTTCGCCCCCGGCCAGTACCAGCCCGAGCACCTGGCCGGGCAGGCCGTGATCGCCCACGACCCACGGCCGCGTATCCGGATCCTGCCGATGTTCGGTTTGGAGGAGACGGTTCCCGTGCTCGCCGCCGTGCTGCAGCGGCCCGGCGCCGATTCGGTGCTCCTGGCGGCTGCGGCCGATGCGCTCGCCGCCCACCCGTCGCCGGCGGCCGACGACGCGCTGGTCGAAGCGGCCGCGTCGGGATCCCAGCACGTGGCCGAGGCGGCGCCAGCAACAATGGCCGACCGGCCCGAACCCGGCGGGCCGTTCGACTAGGCCGGTGCCGGGTCGGAACCGGAAGGAGGGACGCTCGTGAGGGCCGTGAAGGAGACCGGACCGTGCCATTGCCAGGCCGAGCGCTGCGGTTGCGGTCAGGGTCGCCCCGGGTTCGGACCGGGACGGCCGGTGGACCAGCGGACGCGGCAGGCCGCCGAATGGGCGACCGGGACCCCGCTGCGCCATGTCACCGTGCACGACGGCGTGGAGGCCGACCGTGTGGCCGCCGCCAACCAGGCCCGGGCGGTGGCGGTCGATGGCCGGATCGCGTTGGCCTCCCGTGACCGGCAGCCGCGATCGCCGGCCACGGACGCCGTGCTGGCCCACGAACTGGCCCACCTGGCCCAGCAACGCCAGGGGGCCGGCACGCCCACCGGTGATGAGGCGGCCCTCGAGGCCGACGCCAACCGCTCGGCGGCGGTGATCGTGCGATCGCTGCGGGGCGAAGCTCCACCCGGCGGCGCCGGCCCGGCTGGCGGCCATCGACCGGGCCCTACCCCGATACTCCGGGCACCGGTCGGAGTACAGCGGTTCGACGGCAACGAGGATCCCCTCGAAGCGGTCGAACAGGCAGGGCCGTCGTGCCCCGGCTACGAGGCCGGTGAGGTGGCCGCGTCACGCGGAGGCGAGATGCAGGTCGCCTCGGTGGGCGGGGTGGGCGGCATGCTGGTCGCCGGTTTCGCCGTCGGATCGGGGGCGATCAAACCAGGATTAGCCGACCACGCCGACGTCGCCCGGTTCGCGGCCGCGGTTCGAGCCGACCCGAGCCTCCGCTTCCAAATCGTCGGCTATTCCGATTGCAGCGGCGACGAGACCGTGAACACAACCCTGCGGACCGAGCGGGCCGACGCCGTGCGGTCGGCGCTTCCCGCCGATATCGGCAGCCAGATCACCTCGGTCGGCCCCGCTCCCGCCGGCCGGTACCTCGCCTCCAACGACGACCGCTCGGGGCGACTGTTCAACCGTTCGGCCTTCGTCGAACAGCAGGCGGCCGTCGTCGAATTCGAGGACGATGAGGTGGCGCCGTTGCCGCCCTCGCATCTCTACGGCGTCACCTCGCCCGCCTCGGCCTACTTCGTCCGCACCGCGCCGGTGTCGGGCGAGATCATCGGCAAGTTGGCCCTGCAGGAGATGCACGTGAAGGTGATCGGCGAGTCGGGCGCCAACGTCGAGGAGCTGTGGCTCGAAGTGGAGTTCACCGCGGCCGACATGGCGACCATCCAGGCCACCTACGCCCGCGACATGGCGGGACGGATCGGTGAACTCCCGGCTTTGCAGGCCGAACGGGCCGAGCTCCGGGCCCACATCGACCAGCTCCGCCGCCGACCCGGCATGGCCTTCGAGGTCCAGGCCCCGATCGCCAGGGCCGAGGAGCGGCTGGCTCCCATCGAGTCCGACATAGACCGGATCACCGCCCATCAGCGCCGGTTGGTCTCCCCCTACACCGGGACCACCGGCTGGGTCGCGGCCTCGGCCCTCGGCGTGACCGCCATCCACTACGACACGTTCCTCGACCAGGTCGACGCCTTCGACGCCCGCTACGCCTCCGAGCCTTTGCGCGATCGACTGACGCGGCTGCGCCAGGTCGGGGAGGACAAGTCGCTGCAGGGCGACGTCGTGGTCGGCCGGGGCGGGGACCTGCCGGGCATCGTCACCCAGTCGGACCGGGTCAACGACCCGGGCCAGTGGGAGATCTTCCTCGAGGGCAAGCAGGTGCGGATGCCCGACGGCAGCTTCCTCGACATGCACCACTTCGTGCTCGGTCTCGATGCCCTCGCCCTCCCGGCATCGCAGATGTCGTCGGGCCGGGAGGTCTCCAACTACGGCGTCACGGTCAATGTGGGCGAGAGTTTCTCGGCCACCACGTGGTCGGGTGACGTCGGCGGTGCCGTTGGTGACTTCGTGCACCACAAGAGCGGGGTGTGGGAGCAGGCCAACCCCGTCTCCCGGTCGGACCGCCTCGACTTCTACTTTCGTACCCGCGCTCCGGACATGGATCTGCTGGCCGACATCGACGCCTGGGGGCGTTTCGGTGCGCTACCCCGAACCCGGTCGCAGACCACGACGTTCCGCACGTTGCGTGACATCATCGAAGCCCAGTACGGGCCGGCCGGGCAGACCGCAACCCAATACGAGGCCGCGGCGAGCACCGGGCGGAGGGACGGGATCGCCACCTTCCTCTGCTTCTACGGCTTCACCGGCCCAACCGGCCTCAAGACCCATCCCGCCCGAGCCCGCGTCGAGGACGAGGTCCTCATCTTCAGCCGGGCCTGGTACCAGGCCAAGGGAGGCCGGTGGGTTCAGTTCTGGGGGCCCGACAGCACGGCTGACGGCGAACTGCGCATCGCCGCGGCCGAGATGACCGACCGTTACCTCGACTGGTTGGAGCGCCTCGCCGCTTCCCAGGCCGTGACCTCCCTTACCTGCTCGACGGAATGACCGATCGGGATTGCGGGTGTTCCTCCGGCCGATTCGATCCGGGATCAGGGGCCGCCGTCGACGGCGGGCGCCGCCGCCGGGAGCTTCTCGTCCTTGATGTTCTTCATCCGGACCCAGGCCGCCCCCTTGCTGCCGATGCGGCGAACCAGCGCCATATCGGCGGTCTTCTTCAGGATCTCGACCGGCGTTCTGTCGGGGTACTGGCTCTTGAGGAACGTGTCGGTGTCGGGTTTGTAGTACTTGTTCGGGTTGTAGCCGGTCTTGACTACGGTCGCGGTTCCAAGCGGCGCAGGCAGTACGGCATCCTCCGGGGACCAGAAACCGAGAACCGGCTGCCCATCTCCCCACTTCGTCGACGGTTCCGTGTTACGGTGCGCGTCCTG
>Ga0224512_10000275_pt1 | contig 54794 bp, 46 predicted proteins | sample SF_May12_sed_USG_4_FD_169103 | JGI IMG/M metagenome (GOLD analysis project Ga0224512, IMG submission 169103) | Sediment microbial communities from San Francisco Bay, California, United States - SF_May12_sed_USGS_13 | ecosystem: Environmental > Aquatic > Marine > Sediment | place: USA...
CGGCTCCGATTGTCCGTACATCAACGGACGGGGCGCGAACCGTAATATCGCTGACGCGCGTTTCGCGGCGAACGCGTGCTTCGCCATGCTGAATCAGTGCAACGTCCGTCGATGTGCCGCCCATGTCGAACGTGAGGATGTTCTCGAAGCCGCCACGTTGGCAAAAGTACATGGCACCGGCTACGCCACCGGCCGGGCCAGACATGAGCATGTTGACCGGGGACTCGCTCGCCGCGCGTGCCGACGCCAGGCCACCGTCCGAGCGGAGAATGGCCAGGTTGACATCATCTCCGAGGCGCTCTTCCAGTGAGGATTTCAGGTTGGTCACGTATTTGGATACCTGCGGTCGCACATAGGAATTCACGACCGTGGTTTCGGTACGCTCGTACTCCTGCATCTCCGGCACAACATCGCTACTGATCGAGATCGGTATGTCACCGAATACTTCCTGCGCCACGTCCCGAACCTCGGCTTCATGAGCACCATTGATGTAGGAATTGATCAGGCAGATCGTCAATGCTTCAACTTCGCCGGTATCAGCGAGCGCCCTGAGATCTTCTCGCAAGGTTTTCTTGTCGAGAGGACGAACCGTATTCCCGTCAGCATCCATGCGCTCATCCGCTTCGATCGTGAGTTCAAGTGGCGCAAGTAACGGTGCTTTGACGTAGCTGACCCATCCACCAAGGCCGCCTGGGCAGAAGGAGCGCGCAACCTGCAGGGTCTGCCGGTAGCCCTTGGTCGTAATTAGGCCGACTTTGGCGCCCTTGCGCGTCAATACCGCATTCGTCGCCACGGTTGTACCGTGCATGACCTGCATGACTTTCGTCGGATCGATATCCGATTCATCGCAGATTCGGTCGATACCATTCAAAACACCAATGGAAGAGTCCTCCGGTGTCGACGGAACTTTTGCCATATAGGTGTGGCCGTCCGATTCATCGACCAGCAACAGGTCGGTGAAGGTACCGCCAACGTCAACTCCTAGACGAAACGTCATGTGTTTTCCCCTGATCTTTGACCGTTAAATAATTGAGTTTTCTTTCAGTTGGGCAAGCTCTTTGTCGCTTAGACCAAGCTCACCACCGTAAACTTCTTCGTTGTGTGCCCCCAACGTCGTATTGCCAGGCCAGCGAATCTCGCCCTGGGTCTTCGACATTTTCGGGAACACGTTTTGCATCTTGAGCTTCGGCCACTCTTTGGTCGGCGTGTCGACGATTGCCTCACGTGCCTGGTATTGCGGGTCTTCGAGCATATCGGGTGCCCTGAAAATCTTGCCCGCAGGCACACCGGCGTCCTGCATCAGCTGGTCGATTTCGGCAACGCTCCTGGTCCTGGTCCACTCGTTGATGATGTCGTCGAGGATCTTCATATTGGCGCCGCGCGCCGTGTGACTTTTGAATCGCTCATCGTTGGCTAGCTCTGGCTGGCCCATCGTGTCGCACAATCGTCTGAAAACCGTATCCTGATTCGCCGCAATCAGGAAAATGCCATCGGAACAGTCGTAGATATTGGATGGCGCTACGTTTGGCAGCGTTGCGCCGGAACGTTCGCGAATGTAATTGCTGACCACGTACTCAGGTACTGTCGCTTCCATCACGCTGAGTACGGATTCGTAGATCGAGGCATCGATCACCTGCCCTTCGCCGGTGCGATCGCGATGATGCAGCGCGGCGAGCGCGCCATTACACGCGAAAGTTGCGGCAAGCGTATCGCCAATGGAAAGACCTGCGCGGCTCGGCTGACGATCCGGTTCACCGCACAGATAGCGCATGCCGCCCATCGCCTCACCGATCGACGCATAGCCAGCACGCTTGGCGTAAGGCCCGGTCTGACCGTAACCCGATACCCTGATCATGATGATCCCGGGATTGATCTTGACCAGATCCTCATAGCCCAGACCCCAGCGCTCCATCGTTCCGGGGCGAAAATTCTCGAGCACCATGTCGGCGCTGGCAATCAGTTTGCGAACGAGTTCCTGCCCTTCATCCTCACGCAAGTTAGCCGTTACGCATCGCTTGTTACGCGCACACACACTCCACCAGAGCGGGTAATTCCCCCGTCCCCATAGCCGCATGGGATCGCCCTGGTCAGGCGGTTCCACCTTGATGACATCGGCACCCATGTCTGCCATGAGCTGCCCGCAATACGGCCCGGCAATGAGCTGCCCCAGTTCGATGAGGCGAATATCGGTCAATGGGCCCTTGCGAGCCGATGAGTCAGCCATTTTGCTGTTGTTTCTCCCCAGACCCGGTGGAACGGAATCGCTGCGCCGCGTTTAATTGATTTGGCATCAAGGCGCTGCAGCCCGGACACGAATTATTGTGATCTTAGACCTATCAATATAACAATAGGTCTTATTCTGATCAACAGCGCGAAATTTGTAGCAGGCTCTGCGGCCACCGAACCTAAGTCTTTCGCAATCGTGCGATCCGACTACGCCCGCTTAGAATCCCGTAAAGCTGATGGCCCCACCGCACAAGGCAACGGACGCGCCGGCAATCGCGTGAGCATAGCGCCGGCTGGCAACAGGCAGTTTCAGCTGATCGAGGCCAATACTGGTGATCGCCACGAGCGCAAGCATAGTGGCCAACGTGACAGCCCCGAAAACAAGAGCGACTGACATCACGAGTCCCGCACTCTGCTGCGCCGCCGGATACATAAATAACGGGATCAGGGCCTCGCAGGGACCGAGTACGAGAATGATAAAAATCGCCCAGGGCGTTATCGAATTCGGTGCCTGCTGGTCATGCACGTGCATGTGCTCATCGTGATGGTCGTGTTCGTGGTCGTGAACCACCTCACCATGCGCATGCACGTGAGAATGCGATCGATCCCGGCCGGCCTTTCTGAGCCCCCAGGCAAAGTACATGAGGCCGAATGCGAGCAGCGCCCAGCCGGCCAGGTTGCCGCGCATGCTCTCGATTTCCATGAGCGATGCCAGCTGCGCACCCAGAATCAGGCCGATGGCCCCGATCACGACCGAACTGAGCACATGACCGATCCCGCAGAACAGCGTTACCCGGAGGGTCCGAGACAGGCCCCAGCCACGCGCTTTGCCCATTGCCGTAAAAACGACGTAGTGGTCCGGACCCATTATCGTGTGCAGAAACGCTATGGATGCCGTAGTCAGAAGCAGAATCTGGGCTTCGTTCATCAGGCCAGACTAACGCCGGCGCTTACCCGGGCGCGATACGTATTTTCCGGTCGAATCAGCCCTTGATGAGACTTTGGCAGGTGCAGAGGGCCTCGAGCTCAGGCAGAATTGCACCATGAAGACGATTGACCGCAAGTTGCTGTGTGCGCTGGTGCTGAGCACCGGGCTCATCGCATCCTGTGCGACGGCGCCACGAACCCAGCTCGTGTCGGTTGAAGAAAGCAATGAGTGCGTCGTGCTTTTGCACGGCCTGAATCGCAGCTGGCGCGCCATGCGACCGATGGCCAACGCCCTGCAGGACGCTGGATTCACGACGGTGAACGTCGATTATCCGTCCCAGGCCGGCCCTGTCGAGGAAATTGCGCCGCTTGCCGTCGGCACCGGACTCACCCAGTGTCGCGCGGCCGGTGCTGAACGAATTCACTTCGTTACCCACTCGATGGGCGGCATCCTGCTGCGTTACGAAAACGAGCGCGCGCCAATCCCCGACCTAGGACGCGTAGTCATGCTCGGCCCACCGAACCAGGGCAGCGAGCTTGTCGACGTGACGCAGGACTGGCCCGGCTTCGCAAGAATCAGCGGCGCGGCCGGTATGCAGATGGGTACGGACAAAAACAGTATTCCCTCCAACCTCGGCCCGGTCGATTTCGAACTGGGCGTTGTTGCCGGCACCGGCACAATTAATCTACTCGCGTCGGCGATGCTGCCAAACCCTGACGATGGCAAAGTATCGCTGGCCGCCACGCGGGTCGATGGCATGGACGACTTCCTCGTGGTTAGGAACTCGCATCGCTATATCATGCGAAGCAACGTGGTGCTGCGTAACACAGAGTCATTCCTCAAAACCGGACGATTCATCGATGCCGACAAAACGCTTGTCGCGGCCTGCACCAAGCCTGGCCGTTTCGATCGATCCGGAGTCGGCTGCTTCTGATCAGCCAGCCGTCGCGAGAGATTACTCGAGCCGCGACTCGAGTTCCTCGATTCTCTTTTGCTGCGCCTGAACCACTTTCGTAAGAACAGCAACGATGTCCATCGTGCTCAGGCTTTGCCGGTCATGGCTCGCCACCAGGTCCGGTACTTCCTCGGCAATGAAACCGACGTATTCCTCGGCAACCTCGTTGCGATAGTTGAACAGCACGGGTTCGAGCTGCATTAGCGCTATCCTGGCCTGTTCGGTGGACAAGCCGGTGATATTTTCCTTCTTGGCCCTTGACGAGCTGTTGGTCCAGACACCCCCCGCTGTTACGTGTGCACCACTGGCCATCTCGAGCGGATATCGCGGTTTCGGTACGCCGATTCCAACGTTGCCTTCGCGATCAATCGTGATGCGATCCTGTGATCCGGCACCAATCGTCAATGTGCTTGCCCGATTGTGCATGATGTAACCGGTCTCTCCCGAGGACTGTGTGATCATCAATCCGGCGACGCTGCTGTTTTGTTCGTGAATCTGGATGCTGCCGTTCACTTCGAGACGCTGCTTGGGATTTGTGGTGCCAATTCCCACCTGATTGCCATTGTCATAGACCTGCGAATTACCGCCTTCCGTTTCTTTCCTGAATTTCACGAGAAAATTTTCACGACCTTTTATGTTCGCGGCACCGGGTAGTTCCGCCGGACGCGCAGCATCGGGCGGTACGGCAACATCCGATTCAACGACGGCTTCAAGCTCCTTTTCGAAGACTTCCTCGACCACCACTTCAACTTCGTCTTTCACGACTTCCGCGACAACCGCCTCGGCGGCCTCTTCGACGACCTCGTCGGCAAGCACCGGAGCCGCCTCTTCATCGACCCCCTCTACCGTCGACGGGGCTGCCGCTTCAATGGGCTCCTCTGCCATCCCAGGGGTCGCCTCTTCAGCAACCTTTGTGACAATTTCTTCCACGCGAACCCGGGACCAGTCGGCACTGACAAAGCCCGTCGTTTCATCCTCGAGCCGGACTTCATGCCAGCCTGGCTCGGTGCCGACAAGTGGCAAGGAATCGCCCTGCTTCAGACGACCGACGATTTCGGAACCCGCATCGGGTGCCGAACGAATATTCACCGAACTTTCGACTTTGTCGCCAGGCACGACGACGTCGGCGACGCAGACAAACGGCAGTAACAGTGCAAATAGCAATACGATTAATCTCATAAGTCTTTCCTCAATTTCGCGCCGCGCGTCATTTTGACCCTGTGCCCTCTACATCGAGGACTCTCGCAATGCCCGCCTCAGTCAGCGGGTGGTAAGCGCCACGCGCCGTGGCAAACATCGATCGTGCCAGTTCGAGATCCGTGCCGTTTTCCGCAAGCGCAAGATAGACAGGAAAAATCAGTCTTCCTCTGCCAAAACGGTTCAAATGCCGCTCCAGTTTTTCGTAGGCCGGTGTAAATCGGCGTTTTGCAACCTGGATGAACCACGTTCGCCCGATTTCCGCGTTTCGTGTGTCACTTAAGCCCAGCCCTTCATCCAGTTTCGCGAGTTGCTCATTGGTCAGCTCCGCCGGCAGACTGTTAATGAAATGCACCGTCGCCTGTGGACTCCAGCTTGTTATGGGTATTTGGGAAACATCGATCTTTCCTTCTGCCCAGCCCGTCGCCAACGCTTTTGCATCGTCCAGCGTCGATGAACTCGGCCTCGGTGCATCATCAGGAAGGCCGGGCTGATACAGCCACTCCTCTACGTCGGCACGACTGACGGTACTTGATTCCGACTGCAGCAGGCCCTCATCGAGGTAGTCGAGGAAACGTTCCGTTGTAATTGTTTGAAACGCAAAAATATCGAAGTAGGAGAAGAGGAAACGATCAAACGCATCACGGCCAAATGCATTTTCGAGGTATTGCAAAAACAGCTGTCCCTTGCTGTAGTGAATCGTACCCTGGAAGTCGTCCGGATCACCGACGTCAAGCCGTGGCGCCAGGGCCTGCATGGCAGAAGGCACGGTCTCGAGATCCAGCAACAGCTCCTGGTACGACAATACGCGCTCCTCGTCGACCCGCGCCTTGTCATAGATTAGTTCCATCAGGCGGGACTCGAGGTAACTGGTCATGCCTTCATTCAGCCATCCATCTCGCCACGTCGCATTGGTAACGAGGTTACCGGACCATGAATGTGCAAGTTCATGCGCTATGACGGAGACGAGGCTGCGATCACCCGCGAGCAGGCTTGGCGTGATAAAGGATAGCCGCGGATTTTCCATACCGCCGTACGGAAAGCTCGGCGGCAATACCAGCAAATCGTAGCGCCCCCACTCGTACGGCCCGAAGAGTATCTCGGCCTGGTCGAGCATCTCCTGCGTATCCGCGAACTCGAATACCGACGCATCCAGAAGTTCGGGTTCGGCGTAGACACCGGTCTGCTCGCCAAGCGGTGCAAAGTAAATATTGCCCACGGCTATCGCCAACAAATAGGACGGTATCGGCTGCGGCATTTCGAACTGGTATTCGCCACCGCGCGGCGTGAGCGGATCGTTGTTGGCGCTCATCACTGCCAGCAGCTCCGGCGGCGTCCTGATTTTCGCTTCGTAGGTGATTCGCACTGCTGGCGTATCCTGCAACGGAACCCAGCTGCGTGCATGAATCGCCTGTGACTGCGAAAACATGACTGGATGTTTGCCACCCGCTGTCAGTTTTGGCGGCAACCATTGCAACGCGGTTGAATCCGGGCTGGTCGTGTACTCCACCTGCAGCCCGAATTCCGTCGCGTCAGCTGCCGTCTCGGGCAAACTCACAATCAGCGGCGTTCCTTTAATCTTGTCACTGTCTCCCAAGCGATAGTCCGCCGCCGCGCTTAAGCCATCTGCCAACAGAACGCGGACGTCAGTAATGTCGAGATCGCGAGTGTCGAGGACGATATCCTTAGCATCCGAATCGAGCCTCTGCATGAATAGCGTTGCGCTGCCGCGAAGTTCACGGGCATCGAAGTCGACTACCAGGTCGAGTGCAAGATTCGTTGTGACGAACTGCTCGGTGTTGGCAAATGAGAAATAATCGTGGGCAGGGTCGTAAGCGTCCTCTTGCCCTGCTTTTTCCGAGCACGCGCACAGGAACACGGCGACCAGAACCGTCAAACTGAGTTTTTCGCGCATCAAGTGCCCTCAGACCATGGGTGGTGTGGTGAGCGGTGATTCTATACAACTTCAATACGAGGCGCGCAGACAGCCTCGCAGGTGTGTAGAATCGTCGCCACAATTCACCGAAGGACAATGCCATGGACCTTGGAGTCAGCGACCGCGTACGGCCTTTGCTCGATGCCGTTCGGACCTTTATCAGCGACCGCGTGCTGCCGGTTGATGAGGAATTCCTTGAGGAAGTTTCCAAAGGCGATCGCTGGTCACTGACCGCCAGGCAGGCCGAGATTATGGATGAGCTAAAGTCCGCGGCTCGTGAACAGGGATTATGGAATTTCTGGCTTACAGACAGCGACAGTGGCTATGGGCTCAGCACGGTCGAGTACGCCTGGCTCGCGGAAGAAACGGGGCGTGCACACCTGGCAGCCGAGGCGTTTAACTGTAGCGCACCGGATACGGGCAACATGGAGGTACTCGAGCGTTATGGCACCGAGGCGCAGAAGGAACAGTGGCTAAAACCGCTGCTCGAGGGCAAGATTCGATCGGCCTTCGCGATGACGGAACCCGACGTCGCATCGTCCGACGCCACCAACATCTCGACATCGGCCGTGCTCGAGAACGGCGAATGGGTAATCAACGGGGAAAAAACCTATGCGTCGGGCGCTGGTGACAAGCGCTGCAAAATTCTGATCTGTATGGTAAAGACCAATCCGGAAAACAACCGCCATACGCAACATTCGCAGATTCTAATCCCCGTCGATACGCCAGGCGTTGATATTGTTCGCGGCATGAATGTTTTCGCCAACGACGACGCACCACACGGTCATATGCACATTCGCCTGGAAAACGTACGGGTCCCCGAGGACAACATCATCCTGGGTCCCGGGCGAGGCTTTGAAATAGCGCAAGGACGACTCGGACCCGGTCGAATTCACCACTGCATGCGCGCCATCGGAATGGCCGAACGAGCGCTGCACCTAATGTGCGAGCGCTCCGTCTCGCGCACTGCTTTCGGCAGGCCGCTGGCGAAACTCGGTGGTAACTACGACGTGATTGCGAACGCACGCATCAATATCGATATGGCCCGACTACTGACGTTACGCGCGGCGCATGTCATCGACACTGAAGGCGTGCAGGAAGCACAGGTCTGGATTTCGAAGATCAAGGCCCTGGTACCGAACGTTGCCATCGACGTCATTGATGACGCGATTCAGATGCACGGCGCCGCCGGCTTGTCGCAGGACTTTCCCCTGGCCGCAATGTACGCCAATGCGCGGACTTTACGACTGGCAGATGGACCCGATGAAGTGCATCGCATGGTCGTGGCACGTCATGAACTGCGCCCTTATATCCAGCAGGGCTGATTACAGGCTCCCATTTACGAGCCGCCTCGGACCGCGAAACCGGTAGACCCGTTGCTCTCGGTAAGCGCGTATGTAACTGGCGCGGGTTTCCGGTATAAAAGGCACACAATTAAGTTGGTATTAGCAAGTTCGGGCTGCCATCCAGCCGTCGCACTACTGTAGGGAATGAGTATGCCTCAGCAATCTGCCCGACCGATGAATCCGGTAACGGACGAATTCGCCGGTAACTCGCTGTCCAGGGCCGCCAAACGTGCGTTCCATGCGACACGCCCGAAGTTCTTCCCGGCGTCCGTGCTGCCGGTCCTGGCCGGAACAGCCTGGGGTGCTTATGCGGCCAGCCAGGTAGACGTTTACGTCTTCGTGCTTGCCTTGCTCGCCACCGTCTGCGTGCACGCAGCCAGCAACGTGCTCAACGATGTCGGCGACGAAATGATCGGTACGGATCGTCTTAACGATCAGCGAATCTACCCGTATACGGGTGGCTCCCGGTTCATCCAGATGGGTATCTTCACCCAGTCCCGCATGGCGCGCCTCGGTGTTGCCCTGCTCGTCATCGCCGCGCTGGCGGGCCTGGCTCTCTTTATGGAGAAAGGGCCCGTGGTCTTGCTATTTGGTCTCGCGGGCATTGCGCTTGGGATTCTGTATTCGCTCGGGCCAATAAAACTGAGTTCCATTGGGCTTGGCGAAACAGCGGTCGCCGTCGCATTCGGCGTATTGCCCGTGACGGGCGCGGCCTGGCTGCAGGGAGCCACCATCGACATGACGCTGCTGCTTTTCTCGCTGCCAGTGAGCGCGTGGGTCGCCGCGATCCTTCTGATCAACGAAGTGCCGGACATAGAGGCGGATGGCGCCTGTGGCAAAGGCACGCTGCCTGTGCGACTGGGGTTGACCGGTACGTCGCGTTTGTATTTCTTGATACAAGCGTCAGCACTGCTCATCATCATCACGTTGACTTTGCAGGGCCACCTCCCCCTGCTCGCCCCGCTGGCGCCGGTCGGTCTCATGATCCTCGCCTGGCGCGCGTCGGTGTCGATAAAGACCGGTATTGAAGACCGCGCAGCAATGACGCAAGCGATCGAATCCACATTGGCGATTCATACGATTGGCTGTTTGTGGCTGACCGGTTGTGCTTTGTTTTCCTTGTGGTGGTAAGCGGTAGTAGATCCAGATGCAATTCAAAATAAAGAAGGGACTCGATATCCCCCTGGCCGGGGCACCCGAACAGCGCATCAGCGCCGGCGCAAATGTCTCATCCGTCGCATTATTCGGCCGCAGCACGCACGATCTGAAGCCCGGTATGCTGGTGCGGGAGGGCGACCGGGTGAAGCTCGGGCAGCCGTTATACATTGACAAACAGAACCCGGGCGTGCATTTCACTTCTCCCGGCAGCGGCATCGTGAAGGCAATAAACCGCGGTGAACGCCGTATCCTGCAGTCCGTCGTTGTCCGCCTCGAGGGCGACGATGCCGAGGAGTTTGACACGTTCTCGACTGAACGCCTGTACAGCCTCGAAGGCGGTGCCGTGCGCGATAATTTGCAGGCCAGCGGACTGTGGACAGCGTTTCGTACGCGGCCTTTCAGCAAGATACCGGCCGTCAACGAATCTCCCCGAGCGCTGTTTGTCACGGCAATCGACACCAATCCGCTCGCCGCCGACCCGGCCGTGGTCATCGAGTCCAGGAAAGAGACCTTCGCACAGGGGCTTGAAATCGTCGCCAAGCTCACCGATGGCAGCGTCTACCTGTGCACAGCCGTCGACTCCGGCATTGCGTGCCCGGACGGCGAGCAGTTCAAGCATGCCGAATTCTCAGGACCGCACCCGGCCGGACTGGCCGGCACCCATATCCATTTGCTCGAACCTGTCAGCGAACAGAAGACCGTCTGGAGCGTCGGCTACCAGGACGTGATCGCCATCGGCGAGTTATTTGCCTCGGGACGCTTGCCCGTCGAACGCGTCATAGCGCTGGGTGGGCCGAAGGTCAATAAGCCGCGGCTTATCGCGACACGCCTCGGCGCCAATACCAGCGACCTGGTGCGCGGCGAATTGTCGCCAGGCAACGTGCGCGTCGTGGCCGGCTCGGTGCTGAATGGTCACCGCGCGGTTGACTGGGCCGCGTACCTGGGCCGTTATGAACAGCAGATCACGGTCCTGCAGGAAGGAACTCCGCGTGAATTCCTGTCATTCATGCGCCCCGGGTTCGGCAAGTTCTCGGCGGCGCGCGCGTTTGCCGGCAAGCTGTTAGGCCATGACTATCGCTTCACGACCTCGCAGAACGGCAGCCCGAGGGCAATGGTTTCGACGGGCAGTTTTGAGCAGGTGATGCCACTGGACATTTTGCCGACGCCATTACTCAAAGCGCTGCTGGTCCGCGACACCGACAGCGCGCGCGACCTGGGCTGTCTCGAGCTCGACGAGGAGGACCTGGCGCTCTGCTCCTTCGTCTGTAATGGCAAGTATAACTACGGACCGCACCTTCGTAAGAACCTCCACGAGATCGAGGTGAACGGCTGATGAAAGCAATACGCTCGTTCCTCGACAGACTCGAACCCCTGTTCACGAAGGGTGGCCGATTCGAACAACTGCACGCGCTGTTCGAGGCGGTCGATACATTCTTTTACTCGCCGGCTGACCTTGCGCGTGGTTCGCCGCACGTTCGCGATGCGCTCGATCTGAAGCGCGTCATGATACTGGTCGTGATTGCCTCGTCGCCGGCCGCAATCGTCGGCATGTGGAATGTCGGCTACCAGGCCAACACGGCGCTCGCCAGCATGGGGCTCGCCGGCATTGACGGCTGGCGTGGCGCACTGTTGCCGCTGCTGGGTGCCGGTTACGACGCGACGAGCGCTTACGACTGCTTCGCGCACGGGCTGCTTTACTTCCTGCCGATCTATATCGTCACAATGGTCGTAGGGCTGTTCTGGGAAGTGCTGTTTGCCGGCATTCGTAATCACGAAGTCAACGAGGGCTTCTTCGTAACGGGATGGCTATACGCGCTGATATTGCCGGCGACGATCCCGCTGTGGCAGGTAGCGGTCGGTATCACCTTCGGTGTCATCCTCGGCAAAGAAGTCTTCGGCGGCACAGGCAAGAACTTCCTGAACCCCGCGCTCGTTGGCCGCGCCTTCCTGTACTTCGCTTACCCGGCGCAGATTTCAGGCGATGCGGTATGGACGGCCGTTGACGGCTTCAGCGGTGCCACCGCGCTCGGCGTGTCAGCGCTCGAAGGTATGGCCGGCATCGCAGGCATGGGCCTGACCTGGACGCAGGCGTTCGTCGGACAGTTGCAGGGCTCGCTCGGTGAGACATCGACGCTGGCCTGCCTGCTCGGCGCCGCGCTCCTTACTTTCACCCGCATCGCCTCCTGGCGGATTATCGTCGCCGTGTTTGCGGGCCTGATCATCCCGACTGTGTTGTTTGGCAATGCCGACAGCAGCAACCCGATGATGTCCATGCCCTGGCACTGGCACATCGTGCTCGGCGGATTCGCATTCGGCGCCATCTTCATGGCGACCGACCCGGTCAGCGCCGCACAGACTAATGCCGGCAAGTGGGCCTTCGGCCTGTTAATCGGCTTCATGACCTGGCTCATTCGCGTCATCAATCCGGCGTTCCCGGAAGGCATCATGCTCGCGATCCTGTTTGCGAATGTGTTTGCACCCGTCATCGACCATTTCGTCATCGGTGCCAACGTCAGGCGGAGGCTGAAACGCAATGTCTGAGAAAAAAGATTTCGACCGCGACAGCATCTCCAACACGCTCATGGTTGCGGTCGGCCTGAGCCTCGTCTGTTCGGTCATCGTCTCGAGCGCGGCCATCGTGTTGAAGCCCATACAGGAGAAGAACGAGGAAGAGTTCCGCCAGCAGATCATCCTCGATGTGGCCGGCCTCATGGAACCCGGTGGCAATATCGAGGAACTGTTTGCCACGATCGAACCGCGTATGGTCGAGCTTGAAACCGGGGAGTACAGCGATGCTGTGGATCCGGCGACCTTCGACGCATTGATCGCCGCCGGCGATCCGCAGCTCGGCATCGCGATACCTGCCAACAAGGACATCGCCGGCATCGGTCGCCGTGCGAAGTACGCACCGGTCTATATCGTCAAGGACGGTACAGAAATCGACCAGGTCATCCTGCCCGTTTATGGCAAGGGCCTGTGGTCGACGATGCAGGGCTACCTGTCGATCGCGCCTGACGGCAACACTGTCAGGGGCCTGCGCTTTTACGCTCACGCCGAAACCCCGGGCCTCGGCGACCAGATTGACAAGGAACCGTGGCGCGCCCAATGGGTCGGCAAACTCGTGTACGACGACAGCGATGAGCCACAGATCCGCGTGATCAAGGGCCTCGTGCCCACCGCCGCGCCTGATGCCAGGCATATGATCGACGGTCTGTCGGGCGCCACGTTGACCGCCAACGGCGTAACCGGCCTCGTGCAGTACTGGACGGGACCACACGGCTTTGGCCCCTACCTGAAAAACTACCGCGAGGGCAGCCAGGAATGAGTGAAGCACGCCAAATCATTATCGACCCCCTGGTCGACAACAATCCGGTCACGCTGCAGATGCTGGGCATTTGCTCGGCACTGGCGGTTACGACCTCGCTGTTGCCGGCGCTGCTGATGTGCCTCGCACTGACGAGCGTTGCCGCGCTTTCAGGCGCCGCGATCAGTGCGTTGCGTCATCGCATACCGAACAACATCCGCATTATCGTGCACATGACAATCATTGCGTCGCTCGTGATCCTCGTTGACCAGCTTTTGCGGGCGTACGCGTTCGAGACCAGCAAGCAGCTATCGGTATTCGTTGGCCTGATCATCACCAACTGCATCGTGCTCGGCCGCGCCGAAGCCTTTGCCATGAAAAACGGTGTCGTCATGAGTTTTCTGGACGGGCTCGGTAACGGTCTCGGTTACAGCCTGATCCTGATCGCCGTTGCCACTTTGCGTGAACTGTTCGGCGCCGGCACGCTGCTCGGCTATCCGGTGCTCGAACTGGTTTCGAACGGTGGGTGGTACGAAGCGAACGGCTTGATGCTCCTGCCGCCAAGCGCATTCTTCATCATTGGTCTTATGATCTGGGGCATCCGCACCTGGCGTAAGCAGCAGGTCGAGAAACCCGACTACCAGATTCACGAAGTTCACAGGACGGAGGTTTACTAATGGACCGGCAACTCAGCGACCTGCAAAATGTGAGTAGACCCTAATGGAAGCCTACGTAAGCCTCTTCATCCAGGCCGCCTTCGTCGAGAACCTTGCGCTCGCGTTCTTCCTCGGCATGTGCACGTTCCTCGCCGTGTCCAAGCGCGTCGAGACGGCCATCGGTCTTGGCGTCGCCGTAATCGTAATTCAGGTCATCACTGTTCCCGTGAACTATCTGATCTACCGGTACCTGCTCGCCGACGGGGCGCTGGCCTGGGCCGGTCTCGCCGACGTTGACCTGAGTTTCCTCGGGTTGGTCAGCTACATCGGCGTCATTGCGGCGCTCGTGCAGATCCTCGAGATGACGCTCGACAGGTACTTTCCGAAGCTCTACAACGCGCTTGGCATATTCCTGCCGCTCATCACCGTGAACTGCGCCATCCTGGGCGGCACATTGTTCATGGTCGAGCGACAGTACGACTTCGCGGAATCGGTCGTGTTCGGTGTCGGTAGCGGCTCAGGCTGGGCGATCGCGCTGATCGCGCTTGCGGGCATTCGCGAAAAACTCAAGTACTCCGACGTCCCCGACGGTCTGCAGGGACTCGGCATCGCATTCATCATCGTTGGCCTCATGTCGCTGAGCTTCATGGGCTTCTCGGGAATCTGAAGTGAACATCGACTCTGCCGTGTTGCAGCAAGTATTGTTGGGCGTCGGCCTGTTCACGGCCGTCGTGCTGATTTTGGTCTTTGTCATCCTCGTCGCGCGCTCCAGGCTCGTCGCATTTGGAAACGTCAAGGTCACCGTTAACGACGAGCTGGAACTTGCAATTCCGGTTGGCTCCAAACTGATGCAGGGACTCGCCGATGCCGACCTGTTCGTTCCGTCCGCCTGCGGCGGCGGCGGAACCTGCGGCCAGTGCCGGGTCCGTGTTATCTCGGGCGGTGGCGCGATTCTGCCAACGGAAAGCTCGGTCATCAACAAGCGTGATGCCGCGGACCATTACCGGCTGTCGTGCCAGGTTGCGGTCAAGCAGGACATGGAAGTACAGGTCCCGGACGAGGTGTTCGGCGTCAAGCGCTATGATTGCACGGTCGTCTCCAACAATAACGTCGCGAGTTTTATCAAAGAGCTGGTGGTTGCGTTGCCCGAAGGCGAGGAACTCGATTTTCGGGCGGGCGGTTACATCCAGATCGAGTGCCCGCCGCACGATCTCAAGTTCAGCGACTTTGACATCGATGAGCGTTTTCGCGATGAGTGGGATCGATACAATTTGTGGCGTTATGAATCGCACGTAAAGAAACCGGAATCGCGCGCCTACTCTATGGCGAGCTTCCCGTTAGAAAAAACCGTCATCAAGCTCAACGTGCGCATTGCCACGCCGCCACCGGGTGCGAATGATTCGATCCCTCCGGGCATCATGTCGTCGTTCATTTTCAATCTGAAACCCGGCGATCATGTGACGATCTCGGGACCGTATGGCGAGTTCTTCGCGAAAGAAACCGACAACGAAATGGTGTTCATTGGCGGCGGCGCGGGCATGGCACCCATGCGAGCGCATATCTTCGACCAACTGAAACGCCGACACAGCAAACGCAAGATGTCTTTCTGGTATGGCGCGCGCAGTCTCAAGGAGATGTTCTACAAGCAAGAGTTCGACGAGCTTGCCGAACTCAACGACAACTTCACATGGCAGCTTGCGCTGTCGGAGCCGCAGCCGGAAGACAACTGGGACGGACTCACCGGCTTCATTCACCAGGTACTGCTGGATGAGTATCTGAGCGAACACGCTGCGCCTGAGGACTGCGAATACTATCTCTGTGGGCCGCCGATGATGAACAGCGCGGTCATCAAGATGCTCGATAGCCTAGGTGTACCGAAAGAAAATATCCTGCTCGACGACTTTGGCGGGTAGCGAGCAGTGATTGGATTCCGGCAAGTCGTCGTTCTGCCAGCGGCACTGCTGCTCGCAGCGTGCGGCGACGCACGACTGCCCGAGTTCGAATTATCCGGCAGCGCGATGGGCACGACCTTCAATGTTGTGCTCGTTGCGCCCGGCGACGGCATTGCCGGAGCGCCGCTCGAATCGCAAATAGCCGCAACCCTGTCAGGTGTCGACGAGCTTACGTCGACCTGGCGCGCCGACTCCGAACTGGCGGTGTTCAATGCCAATCCGGCAACCGACTGGATCAGGGTATCGGCGGAGCTCTGCAGCGCCATTGAGCATGCCCTGGAAATCAGCCGGCTGAGCGATGGTGCTTTCGACGTCACGATCGGTCCGCTGGTGAATCTCTGGGGATTCGGGCCCGGCGGCGATATACGCAAGCCGCCTGACCACTCGCTGATCGAAGAAACGATGGCGTACGTCGGTTATGAAGGTCTGCAGACGCGTTGCAGTGAGCCCGCGATGCGCAAGCGCCATGGCGGGATGTACGTCGACCTGTCGGGCTGGGCCAAGGGTCATGCCGTCGACAAGGTCGCCGAATTGCTCGACGAATACGGCCTCAGGGACTATCTTGTGGAGATAGGTGGAGAGCTCAGGGTGCGCGGCCACAATGCCGAAGGCAGGAAATGGGCCATCGCCGTCGAGGCACCGTCCACGACGACGCGTCGACCGCATTCGGTATTGCGTGTAACGGATACGAGCGTCGCGACCTCTGGCGACTACAGGAACTACTTTGATCATGACGGCCAACGCTACTCGCACACGATCGATGCCCGTACGGGACGGCCGGTCGCGCATGACCTCGCCGCGGTCACGGTCGTGAGTGAGTCTGCGGCCTGGGCCGATGCCATGGCAACCGCCCTGCTGGTGCTCGGGCCGGAATCCGGACTCGCGCTTGCCGAGAACCTGGGGATAGCCGGCTATTTCCTCGTTCGCAACGACACGGGCATTGAAGAACTGACGACAACCAGCTTTGAGCTATTGAGACACCCTTGAACCTTGCACTGACGACACTGCTGCTTAGCTTCCTGGTCATCTTGCTGGTGATAGCCGGCATGAGCATTGGCGTCATGAACGGGCGGCGGGCGATCAGCGGCAGCTGCGGCGGACTGAATGGCGGTGGCTGTGAGCTCTGCAGTGGCAACGGCAAGTGCCGCAACAAGCGCGACAACCCGGATGGAGAATCCGAATGACAATTAGATCCTGCGTGGTAAAAGACTATATGGCGCGCACGCTCGTGACTTTCAAACCCGAGACCGACGTGCTGGACGCCGTGCACACGCTCGTCCAGCATCGCATCGCGGGCGCGCCTGTCGTCGATGACGAAGGCAGCCTGCTCGGCATGCTGTCAGAGTTCGACTGCATGAAGGTCGCCCTTAACGCTGGCTATCACGGCATCTCGGGTGGACCGGTCCGCAATTTCATGAGCGATGGTGTCGAAACCGTCGATGCCGACATGAGTATCGTCGACCTGGCCCAGGTATTCATTAACAAGAAATTCCGTCGCTTCCCCGTCATGGAGGGTACGCGGCTTGTCGGCCAGATCAGCCGCAGGGACGTGCTGCGAGCACTCGAGGTGATCGCGAAAGGCTGACTTGTCAGGCTGATTCCTTCTTTTCGCTTCGTGCCATGAATCGTGCTCCGAGCGTCTTCCGCCTGAGATAAGCATAGACCTCGAGCAACGGCAGCTCTTTGGGGCAAACGTCGGCGCACGCCATCATTCCGACACATCCAAATACGCCCTCGTCACCGGCGACGACTTCGAACCATTCCGCATCGGAGCGCTGGTCGCGCGGATCCATCATGAAGCGCGCCACTCGGTTCAGGCCCGCACCGGCGAGAAACTCTGAGTCGAGGTTCGCCACACCGCAGGAGGCCACGCAGCAGCCACATTCGATGCAACGGTCACCCTCGTAGATCGCAGCGGCGATGTCGTCGCTCATGCGCTCTTCTTCAGCCTCGGAATCGAACGGCTGCCGTTCGTGAATCCAGGCCTCGGTTCGCTCGGCCATGCCGCGGAACCAGGTACCGGTATCTACTGACAGGTCACCGATCAATTTAAAAGCCGGCAGCGGATACAATTGAATGTTCACCGGCAAGTCCGATGTCAACGTTCGGCACGCAAGCGCCGGGCGGCCATTGACCATCATGCCGCAGGACCCGCAGATGGCAGAACGGCAGGCAAAATCGAACTGCAATCCGGGATCATGTAACTCACGGATCCTGTTGAGCGCAATGTACAGGGACATGAACGGCGTCTCATCGATCTCGAACACGTCGGTGTGCGGTTCGGAGTTTTCGTCTTCGGGATTGAAGCGAAAAATTTCGAATCTCAGGCGGCGAGCTGTCAATTGTTGCGTCATAGTCCTCTGCCCCGTCACTGCGCCACGGTCTGCCAGGCGCCGCGGCGCAAGCGGCTGCCCATGGCTTCAACGCTTTCGAGGCGGCCATGGCCTGTCTGTTCGGCCAGCACGGAATCGTTGTAACTGTCGATCGATTCTTTCATCTCGATGCGCTCGTCGCTGCCGTAGCCACGGTGACCCGGTGGCAGGTCGATGAGGCCGGTTGGTTCGTAGCTGAACGAAGGCTCATCCTGGTCCCTTGGCCAGCGCACCAGCGTGCGATTCAACCATTTTTCGTCATTTCTCAGCGGATAGTCGGTGCGGAAATGCGCGCCACGGCTCTCCGTGCGTGCCCGGGCGCCCATTGCGACCGTTACCGCCAGTCGCAGCATGCCTTTCAGCCGCAGGGCGAATGCAAGCTCCGGGTTGACACCCGGATCCTTGCAACGCAACACGGCGTTATCACAGTCATCCAGCAGCTGCTGCAACTCAGTGACGGCCTCGTCGAGCTCGGGACCGGTACGGAAGATCCCGACCTTGTGCATCATTATTTCGCCCATGGCATCGCGGATCTCGTAGATACTCCGTCCATTGCCGGTGCGTGACAGCCAGGCTTGCGCACGCAGCTCTGCGGCCGCGAGCGCGTCAAATGCGTGGCCGGTATTGGCGCGCAAGGAAATCCCGGAGACGTACTCAGCCACGCGACGACCAACCAGTCGACCTGACACCAGCGTCTCGGCCAGGCTGTTGCCGCCGAGCCGGTTAAAGCCATGCATATCCCAGCAGGCCGCCTCGCCCACCGCAAACAGGCCTGACAGTCCATAGGATTGACCGTCCTTGTTTACGCGAATACCGCCCATCGAATAGTGCTGCGTCGGGCGTACCGGAATCAGGTCATTGACGGGATTCAGACCGGCGAAGTCGCGGCAGATGTCCCAGACTTCGAGCAGCTTTGTCCTGAGATGCTCCTCGCCCAGGTGTCGTATGTCGAGCCAGAGATGCGGCCCATACGGAGATTCGATACCGTTGCCATCGCGCATGCACTGCGCCATGTGTCGCGACACGACATCGCGACTTGCGAGCTCCTGTTTTTCGGGTTCGGCATCGACCATGAATCGATGCAGGTTCTTGTCCAGCAAATACCCGCCGTCACCACGGCAACCTTCAGTCACGAGTATGCCGCTAGGCGACAACGTCGTGGGATGAAACTGCACGGCCTCCATGTTGCCGAGCGGCACGATCCCGGTATCCAGTGCGATGACCGCACCGGTGCCCTCATTAATGGTCGCATTGCTAGTGTACTGGCCGTAGATGCGACCGTAACCACCGGTCGCGATAACCGTTGCTTTTGCCATCACCGCAAAATACTTGCCGGTGCGCAGGCAGCGCACGACGGCGCCGAGGCAGCGACTGCCGTCGTGGATAAGGGATACAGCCTCGGTTCGATCACGCACAGTGATACCCAGGCGCACGACCTCGCTGTCAACCGCGTAGAGCGCAGCGTGTCCTGTTCCCGCGGCCGCGTAGCAGGCCCGCCATTTCGCGGTGCCGCCGAAGTCACGCTGCCCTATGAGGCCGTCGTTCTCCAGCGCCTCGTCGATTTCGACAGCCGCGCCCTTGATGAAGTAGTGGTTCTTCCCGCCTTTCACCCGGCTCCAAGGCACACCGAAGTGAGCGAGTTCACGTACGGCGATAGGCGCTTCTTCGGCGAAAATACTGGCGACTTCCTGATCGGCACCCCAATCCGAGCCGCGCACAGTATCCAGGAAATGCACGCTGGGGCTGTCGCCCTCCGCTTTGGCGCAGTTGGCCAGGGCCGCCTGCATGCCGCCCTGTGCCGCGCAACTGTGGCTGCGACGTGGCGGCACCAGCGACAGGATCATGGCCTCCTGACCGGCCGCGGCAGCTTCAATCGCACAGCGCTCCCCGGCCAGACCACCTCCGATAACAAGAACGTCCGTGGTTTCGAGTCTCATGCTCATGACGCAACACCTTCAAGCAGGAATGCCAGTGGCGGCTCCATCCATCCGGCAAGCACGACCAGCGTTAGCGCCCCAAGTCCCAGCACGACCCAGAAAATAATTCGCTCGAGACGATGCATCGTTTTCCGCGACATCCAGAGGTCGGCGCCCCATTTGACCGCCAGCCGGTACAGACCGACGCTCGCGTGGAATTCAACGCACAGCAACAGCACGGCGTATGGCAGCCAGAGTCCGGCACTAACGCGGGCAAGCGAGGACGAAGATTCGATGCCTGCAATGTCACCGAACAACGGCGTAAAAATATCGAGTCCCAGCAAGACCAGGTGAAAGCTGCCGAGTACCAGCATCACCATCCCCGTGCGGACCTGCCAGATCCACAGCAGCGACTCGACATGCGGTCGGAACGGCGAGTGTTCGGTTCGAGTGGCGACCTTCTCGCGTCCCGACTGGTTCAGGCCTTTGGCGAGTTTCAGCATGCGTTTCCGCTCGCGCAATTGCGAAGGGATCTTGCGCGACGCGAAAATGGCATGAACAATGAACAATGTAAAAATGGCAAACACGGTCGGTTGGGCGATGTAGTAGTCCTCGAGCATCGTCGCCATCCAGTCGAAACCACGTTCGCCCGTCAGGATGGAGCCCACGAGAACAACGTGCCCCCACATGAACAGAGCCAGCAACAGTCCTGTTCCACCGCTAATAACTTCATAGACAAGCTGGCGACGCGCTGATATTGACGCGTTGACACTCTTATCCAGCGATGGGGGCGCCCGGCTGGCCATTTACGGATTCAGCTGTGTGAGTATCGCCGGGTTTTCTTCTTTTTCGGCCAAAACGGTGTGGCAGGTATCGCAGTCCTTGGAAATCGTTTCCCTGTCCTCGGTCCGCAGTCGCTTGCCGTGGCAGCGAAAACACCCGTCCGAGGTCTGGTGACCGATGTGTTCGGGGTAGGTGTTCCACCAGACTTTCATCTGCGGAAAAACATTGACGCTGTATATGTCGCCCAAAGCTGTCGCCGCGTTGACGATATCAGCCGCCCTGTCCGTGGCGAGCTCGGGGTGGTTCTCCGCGTAATAACGGCTTAGTTCGGCTGAGATCGTTTCACGCGCTTCTTCATGCGACGGATACTCGGCGTTGATAATACGCAGACCCTCGCGTTTCACGAAGGGCAGCGTTTTGTCGATCAGCCCGTCGCGAAGCGCGACATCGATCTCGGTATCCGGCGGTTGGTAATTGTGGCTCGGCCGATTGTGGCAATCGACGCAATCCATATCGCGCCAGACACCGCCCTCTTCCGGCGCCTTCCTGTCGGCGAAAAGTTTGACCGCTCCTTCCGCATCGGTGTACTCGACTTCGTAAATTTCCTCGCGTGTCTCATCCGACCGGTAGCGGATAGCAACATCCGGGTCGACGTGCCAGTGTATGCCTGATGAGCCATTTCCTGCGGCACCGCCGACCTTCAACAGAAGTGCGGACGTCAATTCGGTATTGGCCTCGTCTTCTTCATAGTGTTTCTTGATCACAAGCTTGTCGCCTACAAAACGCGTTGGCCAGTGACACTGCTCACAGGTTTCGCGAGCCGGCCGCAGATCATGCAGCGGCGTCGGAATCGGACGCGGATAAAGATCAAACGTAACGGCAACCAGCTGCCAGGCGCCATCGAGTTTTGACTTCACAAACCAGTCGGCGCCCGGGCCGATATGACACTCGGCACAGCTGACGCGAGAGTGCGAGGATCGCTGGTAGGCCGTATGCTCGGGTTGCATGACCGAGTGACAGGCCATGCCGCAAAACTCGACCGACTCCATGACTTCAACGCCTTTGTAGGTTGCGCCGGCGACGATGACGATATTGACCATCGTCGCACCCAGAAAGATCATCATCCAACGCCGGGTCTTGGTCTTGTTCAGGTCAAAGATCGGCAACAGGGGCGTTGACTCGCCGCCAGGTGTTCGCCGCAGGTTGCGCCGGTACAAAACAGCACCAACCGGAATCAGGATCAGCCCGGTGACGAAAATCATCGGAAGGATCAGATAAGTAAGAATACCGAGGTAAGGTCCGCCCTCGAAACCAAGCTGCTCCATGACGAACAGGCTGACGATCAGTACCAACCCGGCAATCGCGAGCCCCGTACCGATCAGGCTTAACGCATTTCGGGTAATCGACGACAGAAAATTCTTGAACACAGCCTTCCCCTGGTTTTTTCGCTATTGGCCCGTCTTTTACCCTAATGAGTCAGCAATGCCCAGATAATTCCGGCCGCGAGCAGGATGCCGATGACCAGGAATATCGAGCCAAAAATATACGCGTCGCGACGTTGCCTCGGATTCGGTCCTTCGACCAGGTAATCTTCCAGTTCATTGTTCGCAACAAGTCGCTCGTATTCAAGCGGCCGCTCGGCCTTGAAGCGTTCCAGCGACATCTTGCCGGTAAAGATCACGAGGTCCATTGGAAAGCTCTCCGGACGCAGATGCGTGTGGAAGAAATGGAAGAAGAAAATGAATCCGGTTGCGAGCAATGCTTCGTCACTGTGTATGACATAAGCCGCGTTCAGTGTCCAACCGGGGAGGAAGCTCGTGAAGAAATCCGGGAACCACAGGAACAACCCCGAGATACCAATCACCATGACACCCCAGAACACCGCCAGGTAATCGAACTTCTCGAAATAGGTCCAGTGATCGCCCGGCGGCCGCTCACCCAAATAAAAGAAGTAACGAATATTGCCGAAAAAGTCGAAAAAATCCTTTGGCTGCGGCGTCATCGAGTTCGGCCCCCAGAACATGCCACGCTCTTTGCGGAATACCGATCGAACGAAGACATCGATAATATGAACCAGCATGTATCCGAACGTACCGATCGCAGCAATCCTGTGTATGAAACGGGTTGAATCGATTCCACCGAGAATATCGACAAGCTGCTGAGCCCATGGAGCGCCATGGAATTTAAGGGGCAGACCGGTCAGCGCAAGCAGCATGAACGTTGTAATGATCACGACATGCATGCGCATATCTTTTCTTCGGAAACGCCGGATGTACTTGCCGCTGGCCCCAAATCTTTCTTCATCGAACTCGCCACGCAGCACGCCAACCAGTGAGCGCTGCAGCCAGAGCAGATCATGCACTCCAAAGAAAACGAAGACACCGATCAACAGCCCGGTCATGAAGACCCATACGACATACACGGCGAAAATATCGTCCGGATTCGAGGGATCGTTGTGCGGATCGAAGGTCGCGAAAGACGCTGTGATCCCATCGTGACAGTTGCCACAGGTTTCAAGAATATTGTCGGGGTGGACGCTCGATTCAGGATTATCCGCCGCCAGGTTCTTGTGCGGCGTGTGGCAGTCGGCGCAGGTCGCCCCACCGAACATGCCAAGGTCGTCCGCTTTGCCATGGAAGCTATCCCTGAATGACGTCAGGTATTCCCCATGGCAACCACCACAGTTGTCGGCCGACGCCATGCGGCTGGCCGCTGTCGTCGGGTCAGCAATCTTGTGGGACTTGTGACAGTCCACACAGACGGGACCTTCTTCGCCGGCCTGCCAGGCCAGTCCATGCGCGCTGTGATTTTTCCAGTCGTCCAACAACAAAAGGTGGCAACTGCCGCACATCTCCGGTGAATTCGAATGCGCCGTTGGCGCCTTGTCTTTCGCTACCTCGAGAATGCGATGGTCGCCATGGCAATCGCTGCAACTCGGTGCATCGATCAGTCCGGACAACAGTAGTGCCTTGCCGTGTTCGCTGGTCAAATAGCCCTCGACCAGCTCCGACGGTTCATTATGGCAGCCGCCGCACTGTTTGATCTGGTTAACCGGAGACACGGCCGATGCAAGATCCGAATTCTTGTGAATCGCGTGTGGAGCCCCGTGGCAGTCGGTGCAGGACGCCTGGTCGCCGTGGACACTTCGGCCGATCATGCGCTGGATGGAACCGTGGCACTCCGCACAGCTCTCGTCATCGGTCAGAGGCGCAAGGTCTGCTCCCTTGTGTTCCTCGGTAACATTGGTATGGCAATCCTGACAACCAAGGTCTGGATGAGCGTCCGAGGAGAAAGAAACCCCCGCGTGACAACCGCCACATTCAATGTCTTCCGCAACAAGCGTTGTTGGCAGCAGCGCGAACATGCTCAGCGCCAACATCGTCTTGAAAAGACGGGCGAGGATTGCGGCCTGTGTCATTTTGTGATTTCCCTGTAGCTTGGCACTCTAGTTATGCCAATAAGCACCTGTTTGCTATCAGGGTTTTCCGAGAGTGGGTTCTCGCTGATGCCCGAACGGCTTATTCCGCGTACAGCGGGGCGATATCGATATAGATCTTGTACTGCGATATCAAATCGCCGTCATATTCGAAAATGTTGGTAAAAGGAAGCGTAATCTCGGTGTCGTCATGCCTGCGGTAGGTAACCTCGCCCTCGCAAACCAGAGTCGAGCCGCTGGCCAGCGTATTCTGCACATCGTGCGAGCAAGCCGCGATCGTGCCGAAAAAACCGTCCACGGCGGCGAGAATGGCCTCCCGCCCGCGCACGGCCGGCGCTGAACCAAAACGAAAAACGGCGTCGTCGGTCAGAAAACCGACGAACGCCTGCGCGTCTTTCGAATCGATGGCGGCGAACATGCCGCCAGCTTTATCGCTGGCGGCACTGCTTTTCGTCATTGAATGCTGGCGTAATAGTTGGCAAGGGCTTCGAGATCCGCCTCGGACAGCATGTCGAATTGCTCTTTCATCTTCTTCGGCTGCCCACGAGTGTCGGCGGCAAATTCCTTGAGTGAATTGCGCAGGTAGTCTATCGATTGTCCACCCAGCATGCCGGCTTCGTCATCCGCATTGGTTCCGGCGTCCGTGTGGCACTTGTCGCAATGCTCGTTGTGTAAGGCTTCACCGGCCGCCGCAAGCGTGGCATCAAATTCCTGTTTCATTTTTACATAGGGCAGTTCTGCATAGGCCGCAGCAATAGCGTCAATGTCCTCATCGCTCAATTTGGCGGCGACGGCGCACATGCTGATCGCCGGGCGCGCCGTGTCCCCATGCCTGTATTTCGAATCGCTGCAAGGCCTTTCCTCATCCCGGAAGAGATAAAGCGCATCGGAGTGCACAAATTCAGGAAATCCCGCGATGCTCGGGACGTCGCTAGACTGGCTGACGCCGCCTGGTCCGTGGCAGTCATTGCAGCCCTTTATCAGAGCGTTGACATCGCCGGCATTGGCCGCCGAGAAAGCGGTAGCAAGTACGGCGGTCATCAAGTAAATAGTTAGTCGTTTCATGTCGTCTCCCGGCGATTCGCTGATGGCTGCGGGATCATACCGCAATTTTCCGTATTCCTCGCTGAACCCATGCTGAATCAAAATGCTGGTGAGGGCCTGGAATGCTGCATATTATCGGCCTGCGTTCAAGCGACAACCAGTAAGTAGTTGCCGCGATACAATTAGGGTCCGGATTTGTTAAAACACACTCACAGATCAGTCCGTCTGTAAAAAGCAGGAAATCCTTAAGCAAGACAAGCACTAACGTCACACAGGGAAACGACATGTACCGCTCAATCACCAGAAAATGGCAGCTGGCCGCTTTACTGCTGTCCTCCGCCCTCCTGTTTGCCTGCAGTGGTGACACAGGTCCCACTGGTCCTGCCGGTGGCCAAGGCACCGCGGGCCCCCCGGGACAGGGTGGACCTCCCGGCCCTTCCGGCTCATCGACCGTCCCTGTGGATTCGGTGGAAAAAATCAACGTCTCGATCGTCAGTATCGATGTTCCTGACGGTGGCGGCGCCCCGACCGTCGTAATGCGACTAACAAACGACCTCGGCTTCGGCCTGTCCGGTCTGCCGGCCAGTACGGTTGGATTCACGCTGGCACAGCTGAGCGCGGGCCAGAACGGCGGCTCGAGCGAATGGCAGTCGTACATCACCCGCGAAAGCAACAACATCCCGAACGCCCAGGCAACGACCGAGTCGGCATCGACCGCCGGCGGCACGTATGAGGACAACGGAGATGGGACCTATACCTACACATTCTCGCAGGCGCTCACCGCTTACCCGGCCGGGCCGACCTACGATGAGACGAAGATACACCGTCTCGGTGTCGAGATTCGGCTGCCGGAGAATATCCCGGCCAACAACGCGCCCTACGATTTCCTGCCCACGGGCGGCGACATCAACCCGGATAACCACCGCCTGATCGTCAACAACGCCGCCTGCAACGCTTGTCACGACAATCTCGAGGTGCATGGCGAAGCCCGTTTCGACGTCGAATACTGCGTCACCTGCCACAATCCCTACTCGATTGACGGCGACACGGCGACCGAACCCTGGGGCGGCTCGGTGGACATGAAAGTCATGATCCACAAGATCCACTACGGAATTAATCTCGCCAACGGCTACCGCGTCGTCGGCTTCGGCGGCAGGCCGCACGATTTTTCCAACATCGTGTTCCCGCAGGACGTAAGAAACTGCACAACCTGCCACCGGGAGTCGAATACCGCCGAGGTGCCACAGGCTATCAACTGGCGCACGGTGCAGAACCGCGCCGCGTGCGGCACCTGCCATGACGATATCGACTGGGCGAACGGCGGCCACCCGGGAGGATACGTATTCACCGACGATACGCAGTGCGCCCTGTGCCACGATGAACCCCAGGGAGTGCCTGCTCTGTGGGTCTCCACCGTTCACCAGATTCCCGAAGCCGAAGCCGCGAAAGCGTTTAAGTATGAAGTTATCAGCGTTGCCAATACGGCGCCCGGCGAATTCCCGACCGTCAGTATTCGTGTGCTCAACCCGGAAGCTGGCACGGTATATGACGTTCAGGACCCTGCCGGCCCTTTCCAGACGGCAGGCGCAAGACTTCGCGTTGACGTGTCCTGGACAACGAACGAGCTCGGCAACCTCGATCCCAACGATACGCTCGCTCGCTCGGCAACGAGTGGCGCACCGTTCGCACCTATCACAATCGATTTCAAGACCGGCGCAACGAATGACGGTAGCAATGTCTTTACCAAGACAGCGGCACAAGCTATTCCGACGGGCATTACCGGATCCGGCATTGCGATCCTCGAAGGCAGGCCCGAGATCGATTTTGGCGATGGCAGGGGGCTGGTGCATCTGGCGGTCGTCGGCAGCGGCAAGAGTTTTGCGATCACCGATGCGACACCGCAAGACCGGCGCAAGGTCGTCAACATCACTAAATGCAACGACTGCCACAAGACGCTGGCACTGCATGGCGACAACCGCGTAGGCAACACCGAGCTGTGCTCGACCTGCCACAACCCGAATGCCACCGACGTCAATCGTCGAGCCGGCGATTGTGCGACTGCACTGGGTACGGTAGAGGAATCTATCGACCTCAAACGCATGGTGCATCGTATTCACGCAGGCAATGTCGGCCTCTGCGGCTTCGGCAACAGCCCGCATGACTACAACGGCGTTGTGTACCCGGGCCGCCTGAACAACTGTGAGGGATGCCATGTCAAGGACGAAGACGGCGTTGGCACCTACTACCCGGTCGATCCGACAGCTGTTCTCGCGACGACGATAAACACGGGCGCAGATCGCTCGATCTTGACGGATGACGTGGCTATCTCACCCAACAGCTCGGTGTGCTCCAGCTGCCACACCAGCGACCTGGCGAAGAATCACATGATCCAGAACGGCGGCGACTTCATGGCCGGCAAGGACGAAAACGGGACACTGAGTTCGTCCGGCAACGAGACCTGCCAGCTTTGCCATGGTCTGGGCGCCACGGCGGATGTGGGCGAGATGCACGGTGTCGGTAGCTTCAGGTTCAACTGATGCTGACAATGACAAAACGTCGCCGTCAGCGCGGCCTGCTGTTGCTGACGGTGGCCCTCGCGGCCACCTCAGGACCAGCGGCTTTCGCAGCAGAGGACGAGCCGCCGAGCTACAGCAGGAAGGGCGCCGACACCTGCTTTCAATGCCATGACGATCAGACGGTACTGGCCGTATTTCGCAGCAAGCACGCGGTGCCCACCGATCCGAATTCTCCTTTCGGCCACGGCCAGCTGCAGTGCGAAGCCTGCCACGGCCCCGGTGGTGATCACGCAGGGCGCGTACGGCGCGGCCAGGAACGGCCACCGATGGTGCGTTTCGGCTCCGACTCCGGCACGCCGGTTCCCGAACAGAACGCCTACTGCATCGACTGCCACCTGACCGATGCCGGCTTCGCCTGGCACGGCAGCGCACACGACAACAACACGGTCGCCTGCGCCGACTGCCATACACTTCACGTCGACCGCGACCCGGTGCTCAGTACCGCCACGCAGCCCGACGTGTGCTTCGACTGCCACCAGCAGAAACGCACGCAATCCATGAAGCCCTACGCACACCCGCTGCGCCAGGGAAAAATGGACTGCAGCGGCTGCCACAATACGCACGGCAACACGACCGACCGCCTGCTTGCCCGGGCGACGACCAACGATAGCTGCTATGACTGCCATGCTGAATACCGTGGCCCCTACCTGTGGGAGCATGCGCCCGCGGCCGAGGACTGCGGCAATTGTCACGACCCGCACGGATCGAATTACCCGGGAATGCTGAGCATGCGTGCGCCGACGCTGTGTCAAAGCTGTCACTCCCAGAGTGGTCACCCGAGCCTGCCGCAGGATGAACGCGGCTTGCCGGGCGGCACGCCGTCACAATACCTGTTGGGCCAATCCTGCCTGAACTGCCACGACCAGGTGCATGGTTCAAATCACCCGTCGGGCTCGAAGCTGATGCGCTAGGAGCTTGCAGCGATGCACAAGCAAACAACACTGTTCTCCCGCACCCTCATCGCTTCGCTGGTTTTGCTGGCGCCGGCTATCGGTCTCGCCCAGGTGGACACCAGCGACTGGAAATGCGAGTCCTGCCCGTTTGAAAAGGGCTACCGGGCCGAGGTCGACGCCGGTGCCACCCACGTTGGTGAGGACGGGGCGATTCGATTCGGCAACGCGACCGGCTATGACGACAAAGGCGGCTACGTCAATGTCGACGGCCACGGACGTTACGCAAGCGATGGCTACCGGCTCGACTGGACGATCGAAGACCTGGGGTTAGACTCGCGTGTTTTCGAACTGGATGGCGGGCGCCAGGGCACGTTCGGATTCCATGTCGGCTACCGGGAGTTGCCCTACCGCCGCTTCGACACGACGCGCACCGTGTTTAACCCGTCGTCTTCCGACACCATTACGTTGCCGGACACCTGGCAGCCCGCTGGACTGACGAGCAACATGACGCAGCTGTCGTCGTCGCTGCGCAGACAGATTATTGGCAGTGACCGCCAGATCATCGATATCGGTGCGGACTGGATGCCTGCCCGGGACTTTCGCATTTTTGCGGACTTTCGTCGACAGAATCGCGACGGCATCGACATAACCGGTGGCTCGAGCTTCACCCAGGCTGCCCTGTTGCCGCGCTGGCTGGACTATGAGACCGACCAGATTGACGCGGGCATTCAGTACGGCACGAACCGCGCCAGCCTGACGCTCGCTTACTACGGTTCCTACTTTACGAATCAAAACCCATCGCTGACCTGGGACACGCCGTTCACGAGCGGCCAGTACCGAATGGCGATGGCGCCGGATAACGACTTCCAGCAGGTATCCCTGTCGGGGGCATACCGGGCGACGATGTGGGACACGGTGGTCGCATTTACGCTGGCTTCGGGCAGCGGTGAGCAAAATGAGCCGCTGTTGCCGTACACGATAAACACCAACGTCGGTGCAAGCAGTTTGCCGGTCAGTTCCCTAGATGCGGAAGTCGATACAGCCAACTATGCCCTGACCCTGACATCTCGTCCGCTGCCGAAAGGACGCATCAAGTTCGCCTATCGCTTCGACGAGCGCGACAACAAGACGCTGCAATCCAACTGGACCCGCGTCATCACCGACCTGGTTGCCTTTGGCCAGGTAGAACAAAACGTGCCCTACAGTTTTGAGCGCTCAACGATCACGCTGAGTGGCGAACTGGTCGTCTGGAAAGACATCCGGGTTTCGGCCGGTGGCGAGCGCAAGAAGATCAAGCGCGATTTTCAGGAGGTTGCCGAACAAACCATCGATGCCGGCTGGGGACAGGTTCGCTGGCATCCCCTCGCGTGGCTCGATGTACGAATCAAGGGCGGTGCGACTGAGCGCGATATCGACCGCTACGATGAAACCATCGCGATCAGCCTTGGACAAAACCCGTTGATGCGCAAGTACTACCTCGCTTACCGTTATCGGAGTTATGGCGAGTTGATCGCATCGATAACACCGCTTGATTGGCCCGTGTCTTTCGGCACCACGGTTCTGTACGCCGACGATCGCTATAACAAGTCACAGCTCGGCATGACGGACAGCGAAGAAGTGCGTGCAACCGTGGATGTCAACTGGGCGGTCTCTGACAGCTCGTCCCTTTACCTCGTGTTTGGTCACGAGAATATCGATGCGCTGCAACTGGGCAGCGAACAGTTCGACGTCTGGGACTGGAGCGCGAGGCACGACGACAACTTCGACCACATTGGGGCGGGTTTCCATTGGTCGCAGTCAGAAGGAAAATACAAGCTTCGTTTTGACTACAACCGCAGTGACGGCGAAACGAGCATCGAGCTTTTCAGTATTAGCGGTGGCCAGAGCCGCCTGCCCGACCTCACGTCGACGCTGGATTCCGCAAGAATCGAAGCTTCGTATCGGTGGACCGAGCGCCTCGACGGAACGCTGGACCTGCGTTACGAGCGATTCAAGGTCAACGACTATACGCTGGTCTCGCAAACCACAATTCCGACCGTGCTAACGCTTGGAGCACAGGCGTACGACTATGACGTCTGGGCGCTGGGTCTAGGTATCCGCTACCGCTTCGGCGGCGGGGACATCACGCTGGCCGATTAAGGCTTCGTCAAGTCCGAGCTTGTCAAAAAGAAACCTGCGGAAAGCCAGTTTTGCCGCTGGATCGATGACGTTGATGGCCGGCAGTCCGGACAGTTTCTTTACGAGTTCCACCGCCGCGGATGTCGTAGCAGCAGGGCCGGTCACCAGGTCTGGTGTCATGCCAAATGCCTTCTGTACGCCAACGACCGCATAAGGATCCGACGCACTGAGTATCGCGCACACGATGTTGTCACCCAGTTCATCGATGAGAGCTGAGCCGTTGTAGGGCTCCAGGGGCGACGCGCCGGCTTCGACAAGAACGAAATCCGGCTTTCGCCTGTGAACGTGATTGAGAACTGGCCGGATAGCGTCGCGAAACTGCTGTTCGGGCACGATCGTGGTCGGCAACCCGCCGTCAACGAAGTCGTAGATCTCGCTGGCGCCGGTCTTCAGGTAACTCAGGATGTCGCGGTAGCGGCCTGCTCCCGTGAGCTTCGTGCCGATGACATGCAGGCCCGCCCTGTCCAGTTCCTTGCAGACGCGCCGGCCTGTCGTGGTCTTACCTGCCGACATGGAAGTGCCGAACACGAGCACCGTCGGAACAGAAAACTCATGCTTGTCTGCCCGCATTGCGAATTCGGACATGCACACTTTGCGGCCATTGCGGCACAGGTGGCCCCGATATTTCAGCATCAGAGGATCGGAATACAGCGTCGAGTAGGACGTATAAAAGCCCATGAGGCCGGCACCGGTCATCGCATGCATGATGCCATCCGCCGCAATGTCGGCCCAGCCGCCGACACCCTCAAGGGTCGCGGCGCGATCACCCAAGGCACCTACGACCCAGTCGCCCGGCTCGACTTTGACCATGTGGCCGATACGGTCTTCAATGCGATAGAACTCGGTCTGCGCACCCGTGACCTCGCCTTCGACATAGTCGCCCGTGGCCCATTGTGACCGAGGCCGCTTTTGCACATCGAAGTTGCTGTTACTGAAGTTCGCGATACGCGCGAGCGATCCATAGATTCTTGTACTCATCCCGACCTCCTCCAGCTAATCCTGAATAGGCGGTGACAGCAGCAGCATTGTCAACAATGCCGCGCGTTCGAGCGTCTTGTCGATCAGCAAGTGTTCATGCACGGCATGGGCACCGTCGCCCACCGGTCCCAGGCCGTCAAGTGTCGCCGTATACTGGCTCGTCGTGTTGCCATCTGAACCACCACCGGCACGCGCCGAATGCAAATCCAGCCCAAGCTCCGTACCTGCCTCCTTCGCGAGCGTCCACAACCGCCGGTTGCGCGGCGTCGACTCCATCGACGGCCTGCCGATGGCGCCTTCGATGTGCAGCCGCACGGTGGGGGTCGTCGGTTTAATCGAATGAATGACACGCTCGATCTCCTCGCCGTCGGCTACGGTGGGAACCCGGACATCCACAACGGCCTTGCTGTGCGGCGCTACGACATTCGGCTGAATGCCGCCGTCAACAGTACCGACATTGACCGTGATGCCGCGCTCAACGTCATTGAGGGCAAACAAGGTCTGGATTACATGTGACAGCTCGAGTATCGCGCTGGCGCCGCTCTCAGGATCGAGACCCGCATGCGCCGCCTTACCGTAGATCGTCACCGTGAACCGGCCGATGCCCTTGCGCTCGGTCTTGATATCGCCCCGGATCCCGAGCGCAGGTTCCATGACAAGGGCACGATCGGCGTGCTGTGCCAGCCACCGTATGTAGCGCGTCGACGTGCGACTGCCAATTTCTTCATCGGCATTAACGAAAACAACCGGCACAACGGGCACCTCAAGTCCCAGATCACGAATTGCGCCGAGTGCCAGGATGATCTGTGCGAGCCCACCCTTCATATCGAAGGTACCCGGCCCGCGAATCGTGTTGCCATCGATCGAGAACGGACGACTGTGCAGCGTGCCGACCGGCCACACCGTGTCGAAATGGCCAAGCAACAACTGCGATGGGCGGCCTTTCGGTCGGTTCGCCGGCACGGCGAACACATGCCTGGGCTTCTCCGGGACACCTGTCTCCCGCGAGTCGTATCCGACATCCGCGAGTGCCAGCCTCAGGACGCGGCGCACTTCATCGTGAATCTCGGGCTGTGCCGAAGGCGATTCGGCTTCGACGAGCGCTTTTACCAGGGCCGTTAACGAGGACGATCGCCCTTTGACGTAGTCGAGAATCCTGGCCGCGATTGTAACGCACATACAGATACTACTTCTTCATTGACTCCGGGAACGGGAATCCGTTCGAGCGGTCGATCGTTGCAAATCGGCCAGGCGAGAGATAAGCAAACAAGGGCGATTCGTGGATCGTTTCCTGATCGTCGGCTTCAGAATGACGCAGAAAAGCGCCATCCACGTAAGCCGCGATAATCTCGCCGGTTATCAGGCAGTTCTCACCGAATCCATCGATCGTCTTATAGTGCCGGCACTCGAAAAAAAGGTAGCCATCTTCAACGAAGTGACCATCGATGTGTTTGGCAGGGAATGTTTTCAAATAGTCGACTATCGGTTTGCCGCCGCTGTCCTGGCGCGGCGATGCCGCGAGGCTGGCAATGAGTACCTGTGACGGCTTCGGATAGCTGACCGTAAATACACCCGTGCGATCGACATTGCCGCAGGTGTGGTGGCGCGGCGTGCAGACGAACCCGAAGTAGTTCTGCCAGCCCATCGGCGTCACCATGTGTTTCGGCGCCAGGTCCATTGAGCCGTCGGCCTCGGTCGTGCCGATCAGCACCAGCGGAGCGACGGTAAAGAACTGGTCCCAGACCGGCACCGTCGTGTCAATTTCGACGATATTATTCTTTGCTGAGGATTCGTTCATGGCAACACCTTTTGCAGGCACACCTTCAGTGTAGAGCCTACCGAACAGCCCGTCGTTGCAAATAGGTAGTTGTCCCAGTCGTCGGGTTTCCGGCCGAGTTTCAGATAGCATCTCTGGTATAGTCGCGGGTCACTTTTCGGAACAATGCACATGACCCAGGCGAAATCAGGCGACACCGTTCGAATTCACTACACCGGCACGCTCGACGATGGCACCCAGTTCGACAGTTCCGCCGGACGTGATCCACTCGAGTTTGCGCTGGGCGGCGGCCACGTCATTCCGGGCTTCGACAGCGCTGTCGACGGTATGAAAGTCGGCGACAGTAAGACCGTCACGATCCCTCCCGCGGATGCTTACGGTCAACGGCACGAGCAGTTGGTGCAGCAGGTGCCGATGAGCGCCCTGCCCGAGGACATGGAGCCCGCTGTCGGAATGCAATTGCAGAGCCAGAGCCCCGACGGGCAAATCATGAACCTCGTTGTCGTAGAGGTCGAAGAGGAAACGATTACGCTGGACGCGAACCATCCTCTGTCAGGACAAGCGCTGACCTTTTCGATTGAGCTCGTCGAAATCGTCTGAGGCGCGCCCGCCTTTACAACACGGCTAACAGATTCTCGGCAGCGGGTCGTCCTCGAGTTCTTCCAGGAAACGCTCGCCACCGAGCGATGTCTCGAGAATGACGCGCTGCTGGTCGGCCACGATACGTCCGATTCGGGCCGCTTCCTTGCCCGTCGGTACCTGGCGCCAGATCTTCAATGCTTCGTCCACCTGGCTGGGATCGATGACCGCGACGACGCGGCCTTCGCACGCAAGATAGTAAGGGTCGTAGCCCAGCATCTCGCAGACCGACTGTACGGGTTCGCGTACGGGAATAGTCGCTTCGAAACGAACGCCGAGGCCCGTTGCCTTGACGATTTCGTGACCGATGGAAGCAACGCCGCCGCGCGTAGGATCACGCATGAATCGCAACCCGTCGAGTGCGAGCAGAGGTTCCGTCAGCGCCATGACCGGGCCCGCGTCGGAAATCAGGTCGCCGCGCAAACCGAATTCCTCACGCGCGAGCATGACGGCCGTGCCGTGATCACCGACCGGACCGCTGACAATCAGTACATCGCCATCCTGGATCAGCCGCATCGCCGGCCGTACGCCCGGAAGCCGTATGCCGACCCCGGTCGTTGCCAGGTAAATGCCGCCGCCCTCCCCGCGCCGCACAACCTTGGTATCCCCGGCGCTGATTTTGACGCCTGCTTCGTTTGCCGCTGTGTTGAGACTAGCGACAATCCGCTCGAGGCGAGAGATCTCGAACCCTTCCTCGATGAAAACATTGAGCGTCAGGTACATCGGTCGCGCGCCGGAAACCGCGAGGTCATTGGTCGTGCCATGCACCGCGAGGGAACCGATGTCGCCGCCCGGAAACTCGAGTGGCTGCACAGTAAACCCGTCAGTGGTGATCATGACCTCGCCATCTCCCAGTTCGATAGAGACGGCGTCAGCCTGAACATCGAGTTTGCTGCCGGCCAGCTGACGCGCGAACACTTCCTCGATCAGTTCGCGCATGAAACGACCGCCGTTGCCATGAGCCAGTGAAATGCGATCGTCTTCCATTACCGAGTTTCCATGTCGTCAGGCTGCAACGCGCGCCGCTATTTCGGCGGCCTGCCCGAAACTCAGCGCCGCATCATTACAGGGCAGTTTTTCGGGCAGGTAAACGTTGAAACCTGCTTGTTGCAGAAGACTGACCGCTTGCTCGGTCAGCACGCGATTTTGAAAAACGCCGCCGCTCAGTCCGACCTGATCTACCGTGTGTTTTTCGCGCACAGCCTCAGCTTGCCGCAAGATCGCCGCGGCAAGGCTGGAGTGAAAGGTCTCCGCGCGCGTAGCGCGCTCGAGGCGGTGATCCGTAAGGACTCCCAGCAGCGGCTGCCAGTCACTGCGCAGCAAACCGCAGGTCTCTATGTCGATTGGCAGCTCAAGGGCGGGTGCCGGCGCGCGACACAAAGCTTCGAGCATCATCGGCCCTTGTGCTTCGAAACTGGTCACAGGCAGATCACAAATCAGCGCAGCGGCCGCGTCGAACAGCCGTCCCGCAGCACTCGTCTTCGGGCAATTGACGTGATTCCGCCAGGCCGCCTCGGCCAGGCCATCCGGATCAGGGCAATCCGGCCACGGATTATCACATTCCCAATGCAGCGCGGCGGCGCTCCGCCACGGCTCGCGCCCTGCTCGTTCGCCACCCGGAAGTCTGAAGGTCCGCAGGCTCGCAACGCGCCGCCAATGGCCTGCCTGGCCGAGCAGCGCTTCGCCGCCCCAGAGCGTTTCGTCTTCGCCGAGACCGACGCCATCCCAGGCGAACATGAGCCACTGTCCTGGCTGATCGACTTCAGCCGCAACGGCACTGGCGTGGGCCTGGTGATGCCAGACGCGCTCGACCGGTAACGCGCCCTGGCCATAGGCCCAGCGATGCGTGGTGTAACCCGGGTGTGCATCGCAGACGATGCGCTCGGCGCGCACGCCGTAAAGTGACTGCAGATCGGCGGCGACTTGCTCGAACACGTCCAGGCTGCGCGGGCTATCCATCTCACCGATATGCGGCGAAACGACGACGCGACGATCCCAGCTCAGCGCGACCGTCCCTTTCATGTGGCCGCCAACCGCGAGCAGTGGTTGCGTTTGTGGCCAGGGCAGATCCAGTTCCCGGGGTGCGGAACCGCGACCGATCCTGAGCGGTCGCATCCGGCCCGCAATGCGTCGGTAGACCGGGTCGTCGGCCGGTCGCACGATAGGCCGATCATGTTGCAGGAAACCGTCCGCGATTTTCCTGAGTCGGGTTGCCGCCTCGACATTGTCCGTCAGCACAGGCTCGCCACTGATGTTGCCGGATGTCGCAACGACGGGGCCGCCGAAATCATCAAGCAACAATTGGTGTAACGGGCTGTACGGCAGGAACACGCCGATCTCACCCAGTCCCGGCGCAACATTGTCCGCCAGAGCCGAACCAGGTTTTCGCGCTGCGAGTACAATCGCTCGGATCGGACCTGCCACGAGCTCCATCTCGACATCCTGCAGCGTTACGTGACGACGCACGACGTCGAGCCCGTCGCCTCCCTTGACCGGAAGCATGACGGCCAGGGGTTTGTCGGGACGCTGCTTGCGGCGGCGCAGTATTTCGATCGCTGCCGGATCACAGGCATCGCACACCAGGTGATACCCGCCGATTCCCTTGACGGCGACGACCGATCCGCTGCGTATCGCTGCAACAGCTGCACTCAGCGCTTTATCAGTCCCTTCGATATCCGCCCGGCCCCGAGCCTCGAACGTAAGCTGCGGCCCACACTTCGGACAAGCAACGGGTTCCGCGTGGAAGCGCCGATCCGAAGGGTCATGGTATTCGTGTTCACAGTCGGCGCATAACGGAAAACCGGCCATGCTTGTATTTGCACGGTCATAGGGCAGCGCTTCGATCAGCGTGTAGCGCGGCCCGCACTGCGTACAGTTGATAAACGGGTAGTGAAATCGGCGATCACCCCGATCATGCAATTCGTCGCGACAGGCGTCGCACATGAAATAGTCGGGCGGCACAAAAATTTTTGCGTTTGCGAGCGCCGAACTCTCGATGATCTCGAAGCGATTGGCGGGAGGTACATCAATAGACTCAAAGCCCGTGACTGCGGGCCTTGATAATGGCGGCGCTCTTTCGACGACGTCACGTCGAAATTGCAGCAGGGCCGAGGCGCGACCGATCGCTATGACTTCGACTTCGCCGAGCCGGTTCTGCACCGATCCCAACAAACCGTACTGGTTGGCGAGACGGTAAACAAAAGGGCGAAATCCGACGCCCTGTACGTGGCCCGCGAGCGTTATTCGCGCCGCGGTTATGTCTTCGTCAGCCCGTTGCGCCACATCAGCCAACGACGCTCCCCTTTTTCCTGCCTTCCCATTCGTTTTCGCGGTAGCCCGCCGACCACCAGATCCTGCAAGCGCCTTCATCCGACACCATGCATGGGCCTATCGGTTTTCGCGGCGTACAGGCAGCACCATAGAGCCGACATTGATTGGGATAGATTTTGCCGAGTACGACTTTCGCGCAGTCACAGCCCGGCGGCATCTCGCCGACTCGCTTGCGCGACTCATCGGCGTAGGAACGAAATCGCTGGCGCGCATCGTGAGCCGCGTATTCTTCGCGCAGCGCAAACCCCGAATTCGGAATGATGCCAATGCCGCGCCAGTTGGCGTCAACTACATCCATCACCTGTTGCAGTTGCCGGCGCGCCTCGGGGTTACCACCGGGACGTACAACCTCTGGATAACAGTTATCGAGGAAATGTCGATTCTCGCCGAGTTGCCGCAATACCGAGTACATCGCGGCCAGCAAGGACTCGGGCGTGAAGCCCGCGACTGCGGCCGGAATGTCGTGTTTGTCGACGACAAACTCCCATTCCTCGGGCCCCATGACGGTCGAAACATGCCCGGGCGCGATCAGCGCATCAAAGCCGGGCGTTCCCGAATCCAGCAGCAGGGCGACCGCTGGCCAGGTGAGCCGGCCGGACAACAGCACGAGCAGATTGTCGGGCACGCCTTCGGCGAGCATCGCGGCGACCGGTGCTGTTGTGGTTTCAAATCCCGCGGCGAAAAACACGACCAGTCGCGCAGGATCTTCTTCAGCAATGCGCACGGCGTCGATGGGTGACGCGATCGGCCGGATGTCCGCGCCCGCGGCTTTAGCCTGTTCCAGCGAGCGCGGTTCGCGTTTGGGTACGTTGACCGGGACACGCAACATGTCGCCGAACGCCACCAGCGTGATGTCTTCGTTAAGCGCGAGCTGAATCGCTTCGTACACGTCTTCCTCGGGGCAAATGCACACGGGACAGCCCGGTCCGGGAACGAGTTCGACGTTGTCGGGCAGCACGGCCCGCAGTCCAGCCGCGGAAATTGAACGTTCGTGACCGCCGCAGACATTCATGATGCGCACCGGTTTGTCGACGCCGAGCGACTGCAAGGATTTCAGCCGCTCCGCGGCGCTCTGTTTCACGCGGTGTCTCCACTGACCTTCTCAACCAGCCCAGGCCCGCGCCTGACCCTGGCGAGCTCGCCACTGAGCCAGTCCAGCCATTCGGGCACCCCGGAACCGGATTTCGCAGAGACCTCCAGCACCGGTGCCTGGCTCGCCAACTGCCGCAGACACGACGTTGCGTACTCGGGGTCGAAATCATCGAGTACCTGCAACAAGTCCGCTTTCGTGATGAGCACCAGGTCCGCTGCGCGAAACATGACCGGGTACTTCGCCGGTTTATCGTGACCTTCCGGCGTAGAAAGCAAAGTGACATTCATGTGTTGCCCTAGGTCAAAGCTCGCCGGGCAGACCAGATTTCCGACGTTTTCGATAAAGACCATATCGATGCCATCGAGATCCAGCTCATGCAGCGCGGAATGCACCATGTGCGCGTCGAGGTGACAGGCAGTGCCGGTACTGATTTGTACGGCCGGAACGCCTTTCTTTCTGATGCGCTCGGCGTCGTTTTCTGTTTCCAGGTCGCCTTCGACCACGGCCACCTTGAGCGCGCCGCCAAGCGCTTCGATGCTTGCTTCGAGTAGCGCCGTCTTGCCTGCTCCCGGAGACGACATGAGGTTGATGGCCAGGACGTTATGACGTTCGAAGTGCTCCCGGTTATGCGCTGCCTGGTGATCGTTGGCATCGAGCAGTCCTTTCAGCACCTCGACGGACTCGTTGCCGGCCGAAGTCTTCGCCAAATGTCCACCGGCCACTACAAGGTGTTCGTTACCAGGGGTTACATTACAGCCGCAGGTGTCACACATCGTATTTCCCTCTTGCGGTTTGGGTACGGCCGTATCAGATTCCGGCGGCCAGCATTTCGTCGAACAGGGCCCAGGAATCGGCTGCATCCTGCTCGGAGACTTTCTGGATGGCGTAGCCGACATGAACCAGGATATGGTCACCCGGCTCGAGCGTTTCGTGCTGCAGCATGAACAAGCTCACCTCGCGCTCGATGCCTTTGGCCTCACAGGTACACTGGAAGCCGTCGATTTTCGTTATTTTCATCGGCACAGCCAGGCACATAGGTGTACTCCGAGATTGCATACCAACGGGCACTAATATACTAAGGAAGTTCCCCATGTAGGAGCGTGGGAATCAACGAATGCGTAAGTAATTACGCTTACGGCATGCCCGGAGAGGACAATATGCGACAGCAGAATATTTGGAAATCAAGCACTTGCGTGGCGGCCCTGATGTGGTTGTGCTGCACGCTTCCGGGCTACGCTGACGAGACGCCGCCGGTCCATACCACGGGCTGCGCCGACTGCCATGGATCGGACGGCCTGGCCGCGGAGAACCTCGACGCGCCGGTTATCGCCGGCATGCCGGCCGTGCATATCGAGGAAGCCATCTATGCCTACCGCGATGGCGCGCGGCAATGCCGCTATGAACCGCTCATGTGCGAGACCGTAAAGCACACGAGCGACGAGCGCATTGCGAATCTGGCTGAGCACTATGCCATGCAAACGCGCAATTCCTCGAACGAAGCTTTCGACCCCGAGCTGGCGGCCAAAGGGCATAAGATCCACACGAAGCTGTGCAGCGGCTGTCATGTCCCGCCTGACGACCCGGAAGTTGCCGATGCACTCGGAATACCGTTGCACGGGCAACGCCGTGTGTATTTGCGTTATGCGCTCAAATCCTACCTGGACGGTAGACGCGAAAACCTGCTGGATATTATGAGCGAGAAGCTGCGACAGCTGGACTCCGACGGTATCGAAGCTCTGGTCAACTACTACGCGAGCTACTGAGGAGCAGACCTCCTTTGCAGCAGTGAAACCCAGCACGCTTCGTATCGGCCGTCGCTATCGGCCAAACAGGCTCGCACCTGAATACGATGCCGTCGTCATCGGCTCGGGGATGGGCGGGCTGACCACGGCCGCGCTCTTGAGCGAACTTGGCTGGAAAGTCTGCGTGCTGGAGCAGCACTATACAGCCGGCGGCTATACGCATTCCTACGAACGCAATGGCTACGAATGGGATGTCGGCGTCCATTACATCGGCGATGTCGGCACGCAGACGCAAACCAAGCGCATGTTCGACTTCCTCTCCGATGGCAAGCTGCAGTGGGCACCGATGGATGCTGAATACGATCGTTTCTATATCGGTGACAAGGTCTTCAATGCCAAGGCGGGCAAACAGGCGTTTCGCGACAACCTGGTACGTCAGTTTCCGAACGAGCAACAGGCGATCGACGACTACATGAAACTGCTCGCCAGCAGCGGCAGCGCGCTGTCTGCGTTCGGCATGGGCCGGGCGATGAAGCCGTGGCAACAGTCTCTCGCCCAGCCGTTCCTCAACTGGAAGACACCGGATGTCTTCTTTCGCAAAACATACGATGTGCTCAGCGAATTAACTGACGACAAAGACCTGATCGCCGTATTGTGCGGCCAGTGGGGCGACATGGGACTACCGCCCAAGTCGTCGACATTCATGGTGCACGCCATGATCGCCCGCCATTACCTCTACGGTGGCTACTACCCGATTGGTGGCGCGTGGAAAATTGCGGACAGCATCATCCCCAGGATCCAGAAGGCCGGCGGCGAAGTGTTCACCTACGCGCGCGTCAAGCAAATCCTCGTGGAAGACGGCCGGGTCTGCGGCGTCGAAATGAAAGACGGCCATCGCATTGATTGCGATTGCGTCATATCAGCTGCAGGCATCGACAATACGTTCAATCACTTGCTCGCGAACGACGTCGTCGAGAATAGCGGTTACAAACCCAAGCTCGAGAAAGTGGAACCGAGCTTCGCTCACCTGGGTGTCTACGTTGGCTTGACTGAGACGGCCGAGCAGCTGGGACTGCCGAAGACAAACTTCTGGATCTACCCGAGTAATGACTATGACTCGGCGGTCAAGGCATTCCTCGAGAATCCGGACGCGCCATTCCCGGTCGTCTATATCTCGTTCCCGTCGGCCAAAGACCCCGACTATTTGAACCGCCATCCTGGTACGTCGACAATCGAGATCGTGGCGCCCGCGCCGTACGAGTGGTTTGCCAAATGGCGTGACGAGACCTGGGGCAAACGCGGCGAAGACTACGACACTTTCAAAGCCAAACTCGGGGAACGACTAATGCAGCACTTGTACGACAAGCTGCCGCAACTCCGCGGCAAGGTCGATTACTTTGAGGTATCGAGTCCATTGTCGACCGACTGGTTCGGCGGTTATCGCCACGGCGAGCTTTATGGGCTCGCGCACACACCGGAGCGCATGCAGCAGAAGTGGCTGCGTCCACAGAGCAAAATACCGGGTCTGTGGCTCACGGGTCAGGACATTCTCACTTGCGGGGTGACCGGAGCCATGATGGCGGGCATGTTAACGACCATGAGCATGGTCGGGACCCGCAAGATGGCACCGCTGATGAAGCAAATCTATAGCTAGGTGTGAACGATGAGTACGTCGCACGGCAAGTGATCCAGCACCCTCGCAGCCGTGCTGCCGATGATTCGTTTCTTGAGCCCGGTCCGCGCCAATGCGCCCATCACGACAAGACTCGCGTCTTTTGTCCGCGCGAAAGCTGGTAGCAATTCATCGGCTCGCCCCGGCAGCTGATGCACGGCGTCGTCGGCTAATCCACATTTCTTCGCGAACGCGTCAAGCGCTTTGCTGTGTTCGTCTCGAATTTTCTCGTCGATCTCGTCAATAGGCAGCTTCACGGGTTTGAAGCGTTTCATGGCTCGCGAGCCGATTGCGTCGAGTCGCTGGTAGGTGTGCAGGACCTGCAAGCTGCCACCGCATTGTGCAGCAATCCCCTGCGCAACCTTGACGATTTTGCGATCGAGGCTTGCCGGCTTGTCGTGGCTGTGCATTGGATCGACGGCTGCGACGATTACGGGTGGATCCTTCCAGTCTTCCGGTTTGACGAACCACAGCGGAGCATTCAATTTCCGAATCAGTTGCCAGTCCGTGTGTCCAAGAGACGCGCGTTCCGACGGGCTGTGATAGTGCGTCCCCTTGACGACATATAGCGGGTCAATCTTGGCGGCCCTGGCCCGAACCATGTCGACGACGGAGCGCGCTTTGGATATCGTCTGATGCACAACGACTCCGGCCGCTTCGGCAGATTCTATAAGAGCATCCATCTGCTCGTCCTGAGCGCTCCTGATACTGTCGGCAATCATCTCCGACTCCAACAGGAAGATGTACGTCTCGCTTAGCAAGCGCGGCACCGGGTCACCGACCAGCAACTCCAGCTCGCAGTTGTTCAGCTTGGCGAGCCACGCCGCGCGCGCGACGACAACCTTGGGATAGTTGTCGAACTCGATAACGCAAAGCACCGTGCGGCTCATGATAATCTCCTCCAGCTACGCAGCTATACCCTATCGAGTATCGGTAGAATAAGCACTGCGTATAACTACGAATATACGATTGTAGACGATGGTTTTGACCGTCTAAGCTATACAAGGTTGTGATCATGCCAGATCCGGAACCGACAATTTTCGCCGCCGTCCTCGCCGCCGGAGGCTCGTCGCGATTCGGATCGACCAAGCAAGCCGTTCTGCTGGATGGCATGCCACTCGTGTGGCGAGCCGTCGATACGGCCGTTACGGTCTGCAACAACCGCGTGCTGGCCGTGATCGGCCATGACGCGGACACCGTGCTTGCTGCCATAGGTTCGGAACCATGCTTTATCGCAGTGAATGAAGACCATGGCAAAGGACTCGGCACCAGCATCGCGACGGCAGCGCGCGCATGTCGCGGCAACGCTGACGCCCTCCTCTTGCTCCTGGCTGACCAGCCGCTCATTACTACGCAACATCTTCGGGCTCTCATCGATACCTGGTCGGGTGCCGACAATGAAATCGTGGCCTCCTCCTATTCCGGCACTGACGGGCCGCCCGTGCTGTTCCCGAGCGGTGCTTTCGAAGCGCTGGAATCGCTGACCGGTGACCGGGGAGGCCGCGCCCTGTTCCGTGACAGTCGCTTTACACTCAGAACCGTGCCCTTCGAGCCGGCCGCTACCGATATCGATACGCCGGCGGACTTAGCCGCGCTGGTTTAGGAACTGCTGCATCTCGGCCACGATCGCGAGAGCGATCGGGCCAGGTCCGCGCCCACCCAGGTCGATGCCTGCCGGGCCGTGCAGACGGCCTTTTAACGCATCCGCCACATCGCTCAGTTCATTCATCAGGCGTTCGCGCCGGCCGGCGGGACCCAGCAGCCCGATGTAAGCGATATCAGATGCCGCGAGTTGCCGCAGGTACGCCCGGTCACTTGCGAGGTGGTGGCTCATGACGATCGCCAGGTCATAATGTTCCAGCCCGACCTGCTGACCAAACTCGTCAGCCGGACAACACAGAATCCTGGTTGGATCGGGATAGGAGCGGCTTTCCAGGTACGCCGGCCGATGATCGATAACCATGCAACGCCACCCAAGCTCGGATGCAATTCTGACAACGGGTTCCGAATCAAGGCCGGCTCCGAGGATAAGCAGCGCTGGCGGCGGTTCGACGCGAGCGTAAAGCACGACGCAAATGCCGTCCGGCGTATCCACTTGATGTGTCACCGTGGGTTTTCTGTTGTCGACACTGTTCGCTATGGAACGCGCGACAGAATCGCTCATGCCCAAGCCAAGCTCGCGACCGTCCTGCAGGAGCACAGAAGCACCCGTATTGATGGACGATGATTCCGCGCTGACAACAATGGCCAGCATAGCCGCTTCATCGCCGTCAAGGATATCGGCAATAGCGGCAAACGGCTGGTAATCGGTTTCAGGCGATAATGGCTGAAGCAGTACGCGCATCGTTCCATCGCAGCCCACCCCGAGCCCCCAAAGCTCATCATCAGCACTCAAGTCGTAGCTTGCAGTTTCCGAGATTCCCGTGCTGATAACAGATCGCGCGCGTTCGACGAGGTCGCCCTCCAGGCAGCCCCCTGACAACATGCCGCAATAGTGGCCATCGCCATCGATAAGCATCTGCGCGCCTGCCTTGCTGTAGGTCGAACCGGCAGTCTCGAATACCGTTACGAGAACGAGCGGCTGATCGTTCAATTTTCTCTCTTCGAAGAATTCAACCATGCGCATGATTAACTCACCAACGCGACGTAGAGGAGACGTATGGCTGTCACGGTGACCAGCGCCCTGAAAACAATTCGAAACAACTCTTCCGAGATGCGATCCACCACCATCTTACCGACCCAGGTGCCCAAAAAGGCTGCCAAAATCGAAATCACAATGATTTGCACGTAAGGGGCGTAGTCGAATCCATTGAGCGCATAGCCTGCGATCTTGAGAATTTGCATGGCCGTGAGGCAGGCGGCCATGGTGCCGACAATCTGCCGTCTGCGCAGACCTGTGTGAAGGATAACCGCGTGTAGCAAAGCACCGTAGGCGAACAACGTTGAAAAAAAGGAGTGAATGAAACCGACTATCGACCATGGATACCTGAGCTTTGGTCGCCAACTGATTTCGGGCAGCCAGATAGCAATCAGCATAATGATACTGATCGCGGACGCAATGATTTTTTCCGGTAGTTCGACATACAGCCGTGAGCCTATGGGCACGGCGATAACACTGCCAATCAGAAATGGTCTCGCAATTTTCCAGTCGATTGGCTGGCGAGCTGGAGCATGACGGATCCGGTCCAGCTTGATCGACGGCACGATCGCCTGGAATCCATCAACATAATCGCAGACGGCAAACCGGTGACGCTCAAAATGACGGGCGCCTCCACGCGTGCGATCGGTGCGAGCGAGCCGGTCTATCGAAAGCCTGTTGGATGGGCCACCGAGGCCTATTATGACGTGACCCTGGACCAGCTCCGCATGATTGCCGACGCTACAGATTTGCAGGTGCAGTACTCTTCGACACGCGAGACATTCGAACTCTGGGATGATCGTATAGCCAGCAAGGCAGGCCTCGTGGCGTTCCTCGTCCATTCGGACTTCTAGGCAAAATCTCTTATTCGGTACCCCACTTCGTCTCGACATGAATTCCGATCGTTTTCAAGAACGCACTCGGCAGAATGCCGCCAGCCGATACGACGACTGCATCGTTTGGAATTTCCTGCACAGAATCTTCGCTTGCGATCTCGACCACTCCTTCGCGAATCGACTTGACGTTCGAGCTGAATAGAACTCGCAAACGGCCCCCGGCCGACATTTGGTCGACGCGCGCACGGTTTTTTGGTTTGGCGCGGGAAAACGCTGCTGACCGGTATGACAGCGTCACCGTTGTTCCAGGCTCCGCAGCGATTGTGGTCGCGGCCTCCAACGCACTGTCACCGCCACCGACCACAAGGACGTGCTGATTACGATGTTGCCCGGGATCGATAACACGGTAAACAACCTTGCTCATCTCTTCGCCGGGCACCCCGAGCTTTCGAGGCGAGCCGCGACGCCCAATGGCGAGTAAAACCGCTCTGGTATTGTAATTCCGCTTGCTGGTCTTGACGACGAAGCCGCCATTCGGTGCAGGCTCAATTGCCCCGACGTTTTCATCGTAGTTGATTACGATGCCTGTTCTTTTCTCGACTTCGCGCCAGTAGTCGATCAGTTCTTCTTTTTGAACTTCTTTAAAGTTCATTTTCCCGACAATTGGCAGCACCGCGGGCTGAGTCATGACCAGCTTACGACGAGGGAAGTGGGCGACTGTGCCACCAAGTTCCTCCTGCTCTATGGTTGCGTATTTCAGCTTGGCCTCGACAGAGGCCAGCGTCGCACAAAATCCAGCAGGACCCGCGCCGATTATTACCAGGTCCAGGTCGTTTCGATGCGGCGTTTGCAATAGTTTGACAATAGATTGCATCGCCTGTCGACCTTGCTCAATAGCGTTTTTGATCAACCCCATGCCTCCCAATTCCCCCGCAATAAAGACGCCCGGGACATTGGTCTGAAAATCCGGGTTGACACGCGGAATATCGACACCCCGCCTGGCGGTGCCAAAGACAAGCGTGATCGCGTTTACCGGGCAGACATTCTTGCAAGCACCGTGGCCGATGCAATTTGTAGGGCCAATCAAGTGCGCCTTTTTCTTGATCATTCCGAGAACCTGGTGTGCACCCTGCTCCGGACACGCTGCCACACAATTCGTGCAGCCGATACATATCGTGTGATCGATCTCCGGGTGCAGCGTTGGCGGCTCAATCAGGCCTTCCTCTGCCGCGGTTTTCAACGCGATGAGGCTCGTCGACTCTTTCGACGTATGGCTACGCAGGTACCAGGCGAATATCAAAAGGACCGGCACTGCATACATCAGGAATTGGATCGTATTCGACAATGACTTCTTCTTTTCTTGCGCAATTCGTGATGAAGATTAGCGTCGTGCCAATCGACTAATGTGATACGACTCACAATTCTGCCGCTTAACCGCTCAACGAAGTTTCAATTGATCACGAAAAAGCCACTACTAAGGTCACTTCCAAATAGCAGGCAGAGAGCAGTGAATATCAGACATTTTTGACATAATTTTCAGATGGAAACGAATATTTCCTGCATATTTCGGCGGCCCGCGACGAAAAGCCTGCAGGATCACCCCCACCATAGACGAGGATAATCCTGCATTGCATGCCAATTAAAGCGCGTTGCGCGCGCATGTCGCGAAGTGGAGACACTTGGACTCATCCGAATAAGAATACAAACTATCCGTGGAAGCTTCGCTGGCATCCCGACAATACGACTTGAATTCAATGTCTCTGACTTTTTCTGGAAAAAAGTCGGAACCTTATCCGACTAAATTTCGTGTTGTTAATTGATGTGCGCTGCGATCTGAAAATCAGCAGTTGAGCCGGAATGGAAATAAATATGTCCGCAGTATTTTGGGTCGCCACGATTGTCATGACTTTGCTGGCATTTACCTTCGTAGCAACGCCACTTATCAGGAATAACCGTCGATTCGGACTGCTCGGTATCGCTGCCGCATTGCCGATATTCGCAGCCAGCCTGTATTGGTTTGTTGGCTCGCCGCAGGCCGCGGGCGTTGATATTCAAGAACACACGTCGAAGCCGGCCGTTGCTGCGCCACAAAAGAAATCCGTTGGCTCCGTCGCCAGCATGATCGATGGCCTTGCGGCTCGACTGGAAGGCAATCCGGATGACGGCAAGAGCTGGCTGTTGCTTGCTCGCTCGTACAATCATCTTCAGCGAATACCGGACGCAATCGATGCCTATCAGCACGCCGTTGCCCTGGGTGAATACGATGGTGATCTTGCGGCCTTGTCCGGGTCGCCCTCATCTGGTGAGCTGGCCGTCGCCCAGGTCTTCGGCAACGTCCGGCTGTCCGAACGATCCAAAGAAATTGTATTACCCACCGACACGGTTTTTATCTTCGCACGCGCCGTGGGCGGGCCGCCGATGCCGGTCGCCGTCCTGCAACGGTCTGTTTCTGACCTGCCGCTGGATTTTCTACTGAACGATAGCCAGGCGATGTCCGCCGAGACGAAGCTCTCCAATTACGAACAGGTGATCGTCACCGCACGCATTTCCCGCTCGGGCGTAGCGGCAGATGCACTGAAAGGCCTGGAGGCAAAGTCGGAAGAAATTGTAGTCGCCGAGAATCGGCATCTGAATTTGATAATAGAATAATAGGGCGAAGAATAATGTTAGAAACAGCACTGAATATCCCGGGGGCCCAAGAAGCACCTTCGATCACCAAGCCATCACCGACCCGCAAATCGCGTCGCGCATTCTACGGCTATTCGGCGTTGGTTGCGACGCTTCTCGCAGGCTGGATACTTAGAGACGAACAGCTTGTAAACCCTGCAGAAGGCCTCGGCTACTGGCTCGGCATTATCGGTGGATCGCTCATGCTGCTTCTGCTGCTTTATCCCACCGTCAAGAAATCATCGCTTCTAAGACGGCTCGGATTGGCCAGACACTGGTTTGGTATCCACATCATCATGGGACTAGTCGGACCGTTACTCGTTCTTTATCACTGCAACTTCAGCGTGGGAGCCATGAACAGCAAGGTGGCACTGTATAGCATGCTTGGTGTCGCGATCAGTGGCGTCATCGGCAAACATTTCTATACGCGCATTCATCGCGGTCTATTTGGAAAACGCGCCGGAATCGAGGAGCTGCGAAATGAGATCACCGACTCACTGGAAAATAATCGCGGTCTTGCCGCGATATTGCCAAAGTTCATTAATCAGCTTCACTCTGTATCGGCAGAGCTCATCGGCGATCAGTTCACGCGCTCGATCAGTCTTCGGCAAGCGCTTGCGTGGACTGTGAAACACTACATTGTGCGGTTGCGCCTGTATTTCGTGATTCGGCGTGAGCTTCGGACTCGTGCCATATTGTCGCAGACGGTGCAGGCGAATACGAAGAACCTGAGCAGAACCGCGAACGCCTATGCAGCAAAGCAGGTTGGAATGATGCGCCAAATCGCCCAGCTATCGTTTTATGAACGTCTGTTTTCACTTTGGCACATATTCCACATGCCACTTTTTTTGATACTCGTGATATCGGCGCTCGTACATGTACTCGCGGTACACATGTACTAGGCGGATTGATCGAACAAGATGAACCGGAGCAGAAATTTACTAGTCGGTATAACGATGACACTTGCGGTACTCACATTCTCAAACGCCTGGTCGCAGGATGTCGAAACGGTGCTTATGCCCGGAAAGGTCATCGCCGGCCATGCCGACCTTGAGTCAGAGTGCTCCTCGTGCCACGTGATGTTCGACAAGTCCGGGCAACGGCAGCGCTGCATGGATTGTCATGAGGACATCGCTGCGGACCTTAACGCATCCGCCGGATATCACGGTCTGCATCCGGATGCGAGCAAGGACAAGTGCGCGTCCTGCCATACCGATCACGAAGGCCGGGACGCGGATATTGTGATTCTCGACGAGGATACCTTTGACCATGCGTTCACCGACTTCGAGACCGTCGGCGCGCATCTCGAAGCTGAATGTACGGACTGCCACAAAGACGACAAGAAACACCGTGAAGCGCCCTCGGATTGCGTTGATTGCCACCGCGACGACAAGCCCCATAAAGACACCATGGACGACGACTGCGCTTCATGCCATGAATCTACTGAGTGGGCCGACGCGAAGTTCGATCACGATACGACGGACTACGCGCTCCTAGGCAAGCACCGCGAGGCGGCATGCCTGGACTGCCACGAGAACAGGACATTTCCGAGCCCACCAACTACCTGCTTTGGCTGTCACGAAGCCGACGACGCGCATGACGGCCGTAGCGGACAGCAATGCGAGACCTGCCATAACCCTACCGATTGGCATGACTCGAGTTTCGAGCACGCGCGCGATACCGACTTCCCCCTGGAAGGCAAACATGCGGAAGCTGCCTGCGGAGATTGTCACTCCGAGAATCCGTTCGACGACGAAATGAATATGGCATGTGTGTCATGCCATCTCGAAGATGACGCCCATGAAAAGCATCGCGGCGACCAGTGCAATACCTGCCATAGCAGCACTGAGTGGGAAAAACCGTTTTTTGAGCACGACGTCCATACTGATTACAAGCTACTCGGCGGACATAGGGAAGTCGCCTGTAACGATTGCCATTTAGAACCCATTTTCGAAGCCGAGTTAAAAACTACCTGCGAAAGTTGTCACCTGGAGGACGATCCACACGAAAGCGTGCTCGGCAGCCAGTGTGAAAGCTGCCACACGGAACTCAACTGGCAGGATCCGGTGTTCTTCGATCACGACCTGACACGATTCCCGCTGCATGGCGTTCACAAAGAGCAGGAATGTGAAGGTTGTCATGCCACCCAGGCATTTTCGAATGAAGACGTTGGCTGCGTGTCCTGCCATCGCGACGACGACAAGCATAAAGGCAATTTCGAGGATCGTTGCGAAGACTGCCATAACCCTGTTGCGTGGGATATCTGGACTTTCGATCACGACCGGCAAACAGATTTTGCGCTGGATGGTGCACATATCGACGTTGGCTGTGACAAATGCCACCGAATGCCGCTGGCAAAGATCAAGGCTATCAATGGTAGTTGTCGCGACTGTCATCGCGCCGATGACGTCCATGATGGCGAATTTGGATCCGATTGCGGTCGCTGCCATTCGGCAGACTCGTTCGCTGAGGTGAGGTCACTGCAATGAGAACCACTTCCCGAGAGACCTGCTCAATTAGCAAATCGTTTGTGCTGTTCGAGCGGATGATCTTCGTCAGCGCTATCATTTTGAGCTTGCTAACCTGGAACGACGCATGGTCGCAGCAAAAGTTCGATCATTTCAGTACCGGGTTCGTGCTCGACGGTGCGCACACGAACGTAACCTGCGAGGGTTGCCACGTCAGCGGCAGTTTTGGCCCAACGAATTCTTCGTGCTCCAGCTGTCATTCCGAAAGCGGGCTCGTGCGTGCATCGTCAAAACCGGCAAATCACGTCGCAACGAATGGTGAGTGTTCGGACTGCCATATTACGGCCAACTGGACTGTCGTCACGTTCATGGACCACTCATCCATTACTGGTCGCTGCGTCAGTTGCCACAATGGAATACAGGCCACCGGCAAGACGCCAACGCATATTTCATCCGACGATCAATGTGACGACTGCCATACCGTGGGCGCGTGGCTTCCCGCCGTCTTTGATCACGCAGGCATCACCGGAAATTGCGTGAGCTGCCACAACGGTACTACGGCAACCGGCAAAAGCCCGATTCACGTGCAAACGACCAATATCTGCGAGGACTGCCACAGCACGGTCGCCTTTACACCGGCCACAACGGTCGACCACACCCAGGTCCTGGGCACCTGCGGCTCCTGCCACGACGGCATTACGGCAACAGGTAAGCATGCAACGCATATTGCGAGCGGCAATAATTGCGATGACTGCCACTCGACCGTCGGCTGGTTACCTGCCAATTTCGACCACGTGAATATCAGCGGCGATTGCGTCAGCTGCCATAACGGTACCGAGGCCACCGGAAAGAACTTAACCCACATTCAGACCAGCAATGTATGCGAGGACTGCCATACGACCAATGTGTTTGTGCCCGTATTTACGGTCGATCACACCCAGGTCATTGGCGCCTGCGGCTCGTGTCACGACGGCGTTACAGCCACGGGCAAGAACCCAACTCACCTGGACAGCAGCAACAACTGTGATGACTGCCATGCCACCACGGACTGGATACCAGCCAATTTTAACCACGTCGATATCATGGGAAATTGTTCAGGTTGCCACAACAGTACGGATGCAATCGGAAAGGACCCGACCCACATAACGACGACCGACGTGTGCGAAGATTGCCACAACACGAATGCGTTTACGCCGGTGGACATCGTCGACCACACGCAGGTAACAGGAACCTGTGGCTCCTGTCACGACGGCTTCACGGCGACCGGAAAGACACCGGACCACATTACGAGTGGCGACACTTGCGACGACTGCCACGCAACGACTGGTTGGATACCGGCGAATTTCGACCACGTGAACATTATCGGCAACTGCATTGATTGCCACAACGGTGTCGAGGCAACCGGCAAGAATCCGACGCACATCCAGACGAGCGACGTCTGCGAGGACTGCCACAACACCAACGTGTTCGCGCCCGTTTTTACCGTTGACCATACGCAGGTGACTGGTACCTGCGGCTCCTGTCACGATGGCGTTACGGCGACCGGCAAGCACCCGACGCATATCGACAGCAGCAATACTTGCGATGACTGTCACACGACTAACGCCTGGCGGCCTGCCAACTTCGACCATGTTGGCATCGTCGGCAACTGCTTCAGCTGCCACAATGGTGTCGAGGCAACCGGCAAAACAGTCACGCATATGCAGACGAGCAATGTGTGTGAGGACTGCCACAACAGCAATGTCTGGGCGCCGGCTGACGCCGTCGACCATACCCAGGTCATTGGATCTTGCGGTTCCTGTCACGACGGCCTGACAGCCACGGGGAAGAACCCCACGCACATCACCAGTGGCAACAACTGCGATGACTGCCATTCGACAACCGGCTGGCTGCCCGCGAACTTCGATCACGTCAATATCACGGGCGATTGCTTCAGCTGCCATAACGGTACCGAGGCAACGGGCAAGACCCCGACGCACATCCAGACCAGTAACATCTGCGAAGACTGCCACACCTCAAACGTCTGGGTCCCCATTTATACGGTTGATCACACCCAGGTGATTGGGACCTGTGGATCCTGCCACGATGGCAACATCGCGAGCGGCAAGGACCAGGACCACATTACGAGTGGTAACAATTGCGACGACTGCCATTCGACGACTGGCTGGCTGCCTGCGAATTTCGATCACGTCAACATCACCGGTAATTGCGCCAGCTGCCATAACGGCACGGATGCCACGGGCAAGAACCAGACACATATTCAAACAAGCAATATCTGCGAGGACTGTCATACATCGAACGTATGGATCCCGGTGTTTACTGTCGACCACACCCAGGTCCTTGGCACCTGCGGCTCCTGTCACGACGGTGTGGTTGCGACAGGCAAACACCCGACACATATCAGCAGCGGCAATAACTGCGACGACTGTCATACGACGGTCGCGTGGACGCCCGCGACATTCGACCACGCCAACATCATCGACAATTGTTCCAGCTGCCACAACGGCACGGATGCGACGGGCAAGGGGCCGACACACGTACAGACCACCAACGTCTGCGAGGACTGCCACAGTACGATCGTCTGGGCGCCAGTGACAACGATGGATCACAACCAGGTGCTCGGCTCCTGTTCATCCTGCCACAACGGTACCGATGCAACGGGCCAAAACCCGGGGCACTTCAATACCTCACAGGATTGTGGTTTATGCCATAGCTCGAACGCATGGACGCCCGCCAACTTTAGCCATTCTGGCCTCACCTACGAGCCACTTGATCACCGCCAGAATCTGTTATGCACCGCTTGCCATGCCTCAAATACGGAAGCCGTAAGCTGGTCGTCGCCCGGATACCAACCCACCTGCGCGGGCTGTCACGCGAATGACTACAGAGTCGGCGAGGACGACCACAATGGCTTGCAAAATGACTTGAACTGCGCCAGCAGTGGCTGTCACCGCATAAGTGATAGTGGGTGGTAAACCAGGTGTGGAGCATGGATACCATGGTTTCCGTTGACGCGACGGCGAGGTTACGTCAGTGGATTGCCGGCGCGATTCTCATTGGCCTGACATCCTCGGCATTTGCGGGCCCGGGATTCATCGAGAGTTCCCGGGTGTCCGGCGATGCGACGACCAATGCATCCAGCGCCACTATCGAAGTACGCTTCAACTGCAAAGCCGAGTACCTGCGGCACGAGCCGCAAGGCAGCAGCGATCGGCTGCGCGTGTATCTCGATCCTACCGGCATATGCAACGGGGTGTCGCCGGTCGTTGCCGAATCCCGAAGCCGTCTCCGCCCGCTAAATTCCGATAGCGCCAACCTGATGGACCTCGAGTACGACGGCGACTCGCCGGCGGGGCCGATGCTGACGTTTAATTTCAGTCGGCCGGTCCTCTTTGATGTTGACATGTCAGGTGTCTCGTTTGGTCTCGTTGTAACCGTGAGTGCAGCCAATGACGCCACGCAGACGAGGACGACGACAGCGCCGATATCGCCGTCCGTCAATCACCGGCAAGTACCGCGCGCGAAACTCGAGATCCCAAACTACGTGGTCAACCTGCTATCGCTTAAAAGAATCCCGACAATTGCCGATGCAAAGGGGCTGGAACTCGCGGTAAACCAACACCTTTTCTATTCGGAGGTCGTCGTGGATGGCAAGACCTGGTACCGACTCAGACTCGGCAACTTTGAGTCAGGAGAGGCGGCAGCCGCGGCCCTCGGTGACCTCAAGGTGAAATTTCCTGGCGCGTGGATTGACGAAGCAAACACGGATGCCGAGCTAACTGAGATCACTCGGGCTCCAAAGGAACTGGCGGAAGAGCGCATCGACATAGCCGAAGGCGATGGATCGGCCGTATCGAAGGTGGACGCGTTGATGCAGGATGCGCGCAAGTCCATGGTCGCCGGCGACATTTCCCGCGCCATCCAGATTTATACCAAGGTTCTGCAACAGCCCGAACACATGCGCATGGCCGAGGCGCAGGAATATCTCGCTCTGGCAAGAGAAAAAAATGGGCAAATGGCACACGCGAAAGCCGAATACCAACGTTACCTCTCGCTGTACCCCGATAACGAGGGCGCCGTCAGGGTCAATCAGCGACT
>Ga0224512_10000276_pt1 | contig 54784 bp, 55 predicted proteins | sample SF_May12_sed_USG_4_FD_169103 | JGI IMG/M metagenome (GOLD analysis project Ga0224512, IMG submission 169103) | Sediment microbial communities from San Francisco Bay, California, United States - SF_May12_sed_USGS_13 | ecosystem: Environmental > Aquatic > Marine > Sediment | place: USA...
TCGACCTCGGTCACGATCACCAGCGCCCCGTGACCCTTGGCACGCAGTGCAATGCCGCGGCCGCACCAGCCATAGCCGACCACTGTCAAGGTCTTGCCGGCGAGCAGGATATTGGTAGCGCGGATCACCCCGTCCAGGGTGCTCTGCCCGGTACCGTAGCGGTTATCGAACAAATGCTTGGTCATGGCATCATTCACCGCCATGACCGGGTAGCGCAGCGCACCCTCCCGGGCCATGGCACGCAGGCGGATTACACCGGTCGTGGTCTCCTCCGTGCCACCGATCATCGAGGGCAGCAGTTCGGTACGGCGCTTGTGGATTTCGCTGACCAGATCGGCGCCGTCGTCCATGGTGAGCACGGGGCGATGGTCGAGGGCGGCATCGATATGCCGGTAATAGGTTTCGGTCGACTCGGCCCGAATCGCGTGCACGGGGACCCCGTGGCGTTCGACCAGGGCCGCCGCCACATCGTCCTGGGTGCTGAGCGGGTTGCTGGCACACAGCACCAGGTCGGCGCCAGCCGCCTTGAGGGCGCGCGCCAGGTTGGCGGTCTCGGTGGTGATATGCAGGCAGCCACTCATGCGGATGCCCTGCAATGGCCGGTCCCGGGAAAAACGCTCGGCGAGCTGGCGCAGCACGGGCATTTCCTTCCAGGCCCATTCAATCCGCCGGTCTCCCTGCTCCGCCAGGGCGGGGTCCCTGATATCGTACCCGTGCACCTGCATCGTGGTCCGCTCCTGTTCACCCTACCTGTTAAGGAAGGCCTGATTAACTCATCTTGCGTCATTCCGGCGAAGGCCGAAATGACGGCTTGATCAGACTTTCCTTAAAAGTATATGTATAGAATGCGGTGCTGTCGGCGGCAGATCCGATTATTTGCAGATGTTTTTCCTGCCAAGCCCTTAATGCGCTTCGGTCTTCAACACCTTGCAGCGACTGCAGCGGTACACCGTCACCAGGCGTCCCTGCCTGAGGTCGAACTGCCTTTTCTTGTCAATTAGCCAGTTGTGAAAGCCCGCTCTGCACAGCGTCTTGCCCCGGGCCTTGTCCGCGGCCTTCGGCTTTTTGAAGTGGACTAGCTCACCCGTATCCTCACCCCGGTTTGCCTGTCTCAGGCATGCTGCCCGGCGACCCAGCCGGAAGACCAGGCCCATTGAAAGTTGAATCCCCCGAGATGTCCGGTAACGTCGACCACCTCGCCAATGAAATAAAGCCCCGGGCGGGTCTTGCACTCCATGGTCTGCGAAGACAGCTCGCGGGTATCGACACCACCGAGGGTGACCTCGGCCGTGCGATAGCCCTCGGTTCCCGCCGGCCTGAGCACCCAGTTGCCGAGGTGTCCGGCGATATCCTTCAGAAACTTGTCGGGCAGCTCCGCCAGTGGCGTCTGTGCCCGGTCAGGCCACCACAGCGCCTCGAGTTCCTTCACCAGCTTCATGGGCAAGTACCCCGCCAGCTGCGTACGCAGCACCGCTCTCGGCCTGTCCTGCTTGAATGATATGAGCAGGTCGGCAATCGCCAGGTCGGGCAGCAGGTCCAGTTGCAGTGGCTCTCCCGGTTGCCAGTAACTGGACAACTGCAATACCGCCGGACCACTCAGGCCGCGGTGGGTGAACAGAATGTCGTCGACGAAGGACCCGGCGGCAGATCTGACGCGGGCGCGCAGCGATACACCCGACAGTCGCGCCGACAGCTCCCCGAGGGCGCCGCTGAAGGTCAGCGGGACCAGCCCGGCGCGCAGCGGCTGGAGCCTGAGGCCGAACTGCCGGGCAAGCGTGTAACCGAAGTCAGAACCACCCAGGGAAGGGACCGACAGCCCCCCGGAGGCGACCACCAGCGCCCCGGCCGCGAAGGCTCCCTGGCTGGTCTCCAGCCGGAAGCCGTCGGCGCCGGCAAGCGATACCACCGCGCAGTTGCGACGGATGTCCACACCGGCGCGGGCGCATTCGTCCAGCAGCATCGCCAGTATCTGCTTCGATGAAAGATCACAGAACAGTTGCCCGCTTGACTTTTCGTGGTAGGCGATACCGTGCTTCTCCACCAGCGCAATGAAGTCGTGCTGGGTATAGCGGCTCAACGCCGATTTGCAGAAATGCGGATTGGCGGACAGAAAACGCTCCGGCGTCACCTGCAGGTTGGTGAAATTACAGCGCCCGCCGCCGGACATGAGAATCTTCTTGCCGACCTTGTTGGCGCGTTCCAGCACCAGCACCCGGCGGCCGCGCTGCCCGGCGGTCAGTGCGCACATCAAGCCCGCGGCACCGCCGCCAATCACGATCACGTCGTAGTTTTGCATCGCTCATGCCGCGGCGATAGCCGCTGACTTATTTCGCAACCCGAGGGCTTGCACCATCGACATAGAACCAGCGACCGTCGTGTTTCAGGAAGCGACTGACCTCGTGCAGGCGCACGGCCCGGCCCCCGATCCTGAAGCGCGCAACGAACTCGACGGTTCCGGTAAGGTCATTGCTGCCGCCCCCCGCACTGGCGAGGATCTTCAGACCCAGCCAGCGGGCAGCCGGATCCGGGTCCAGTGCCGCCGGCCGGGTCGTGGCATGCCAGGTCTCCAGCAGGTAGGCCGCGTCGTTCAGGACAAAGGCGGTGTAGCGCGAGCGCATCAGGGCCTCGGCCGTGGCGGGAACGGCCGCGTGCGCGTGAAACGGTCCGCAACAGGCAGTATATTCTCTGGCGGACCCACAGGGGCACAATGGTTCTGCAGGCATGGTTTCCCCGGTGACAGGTAGCGCAGGATGGTCCGGAAAACCGGATGCTCCATGCGGGAACCGGCCCTGATCCGGTCACGTATAATCTGGCCATTCAGCACATCCGGGTAGACGCATCATGGCCGATACGCCAGCCGAACTCAATGACGCAGAACTGCAACAGCAACTCAATCTGGAGACCGGCCGGCTGGGCTGGCCTGAACTGCAGCGCCACTTCGCGCGCGGGGTGGTGATCATCCTGTCCAGGGACATGGACCTGGTCGTGGTGGCAAGCCGTTTCGCGCAGGACGACAGGATCCGTGTCGAGCAGTGGCTCGACCAGGGCAACATCCGGCGTGCCTCAGATGCCGACGCGCAGCACTGGAGCAGGACGGAACCGGCGTTCTGGGCGATCGTCGTGGCACCCTGGGTGCTGGTGCAGGAAATCACCGTACAGTAGAGGAGCCTAAGGAAAGTCTGATCAAGCCGTCATTCCGGGCGGAGCGTCGCGAAGGCCGGAATGACGAAAGATGAGTTAATCAGGCCTACCCTGAACATTACAGGAGCATCCCGCATGAGAGACACTGCCGTTTACCTGCTGACACCGATCCCTGGCCGCAGAATCCTGCTGGCCGCACTGGTATTGATCTGCGGCCTGGTCGATGGCGTCTACGCCAGGGCAGCGCCGCCGGTCGACAGCATCGCACCGATGCTGGAACAGGTATTGCCGGCCGTGGTCAACATCTCGACCCGTACCCGTATCACTGTCCAGCGCCACCCCTTGCTGGATGACCCCTTCTTCCGGCGCTTCTTCGAGTTGCCCGGTGAGCAGCGCCGGGAACGCAAGCAGCACAGCCTGGGATCGGGCGTTGTCGTCAACGCATCAAGGGGTTATGTCCTGACCAATCATCACGTGATCGAGGGTGCCGACGAAATCACCATCACCCTGCGCGACCAGCGCCAGTTCACTGCGGAGGTGGTGGGGACCGACCCGGAAGTGGACCTGGCCCTGCTGCGCATCGAGGCCCAGGGGCTGACGGCTCTGAAGATTGCGGACTCGGAACGCCTGCGCGTCGGCGACTTCGTGGTGGCGATCGGCAATCCCTTTGGGCTCGGGCAGACTGTCACCTACGGTATCGTCAGCGCGCTGGGGCGCACCGGTCTGGGTATCGAGGGCTACGAGGACTTCATCCAGACCGACGCCTCCATCAATCCCGGTAATTCCGGTGGTCCACTGGTGAACATGCGTGGTGAGCTGATCGGGATCAACACGGCCATGGTCGGCCCCGGTGGCGGCAATATCGGGATCGGCTTCGCCATACCCAGCAGCATGGCCCAGGCCGTCATGGAACACCTTACGGAATACGGCAAGGTACGCCGCGGTCAGTTGGGGCTGGTGGCACAGGACCTCACCCCTGAACTCGCACACGCCTTCGGCATGCAACAGCGCCGCGGGGCCGTTGTTGCCCAGGTTGCGCCGGGGTCGGCGGCCGAGACAGCGGGCCTGCAGCCCGGAGATGTGATCGTCGCCCTGAACGAACGCCCGGTCGGTGGTTCCGGTGATCTGCGCAACATCGTCGGCCTGCTACACGTGGGGACACGGGTGCGACTCGATGTGCTGCGCAAGGGCAGGCCACTGACGCTGCATGTGGAGATCGCCGACCCGCTGGAAACCGCCACTGCCGCAGGTGAATCGAGCCGGCATCTGGCCGGTGCCATTCTCGGCAACATCCAGGACAATCATGTACTCGCGGGGCAGGTGCAGGGGGTGCAGGTGCTGGAGGTGGAACACGGCAGCCCGGCCTGGTCGTCCGGCCTGCGCACCGATGACATCATCGTGTCGATCAACCAGCAGGCGCTGCAATCGGTGGACGATGTCGCCGTGGCCGTCAAGCGCAACCCGGACGCCCTGCTGATGAATATCCGCCGCGGCAACGGGGCGCTGTTTATCGTTATTCGCTAGATTACTGCCGGCTAGCGCTCACCGAGCGGTACGTAATCGCGCTGTTTCGCCCCCACGTACAACTGCCGCGGCCGGCCGATGCGCTGGTCTTCCGAGCCGATCATCTCCATCCACTGGGCCACCCAGCCCACGGTGCGCGCAATGGAGAACATCACCGTGAACATATTGGTCGGTATACCCAGCGCCTTGTAGATGAGTCCCGAGTAGAAATCGACGTTCGGGTAGAGCTTGCGCTCGATAAAATATTCATCGCTCCGCGCAATCTCCTCCAGGTGCAGCGCCAGCTCGAACATCGGGTCATTGCCATCGCCGAGCTTTTCCAGTACCTCATGGCACATCTTGCGGATAATCTGCGCGCGCGGGTCATAGTTCTTGTAGACCCGGTGACCGAAACCCATCAGGCGAAACGGGTCGTCCCGGTCCTTGGCACACGCCAGGTATTTCGGCACATTGCTGACATCGCCGATGTCATCCAGCATCTTCAGTACGGCCTCGTTGGCGCCACCATGCGCCGGACCCCACAGCGCCGCGATACCGGAAGCGATACAGGCAAAGGGATTGGCGCCCGAACTGCCCGCCAGGCGCACGGTGGACGTACTGGCATTCTGTTCATGATCGGCATGCAGGATGAAGATCAGGTCCAGGGCCTTTTCAGCAACCGGGTCGATCTCGTACTTCTCGCACGGCACACTGAACATCATATTCAGCAGGTTGCCCGTGTAACTCAGGGAATTGTCCGGATAGACCTGGGCTTCGCCAACGGAATGCTTGTAACTCGCAGCGGCGATGCCCGGCATCTTCGCGATCATGCGGTGCGCCGCGATCTCGCGGTGCTCGGGATTATTGATATCGGTGGAATCGTGATAGAAGGCCGACAGGGACCCCACCACACCCACCATGATCGCCATCGGGTGTGCATCGTGGTAGAAACCGCGGAAAAACTCCTTCAGCGACTCGTTCAGCATGCTGTGATGGGTAATCGCATCCTGGAAACCGTCAAGCTGCACCTGGTTGGGCAGCTCGCCATACAACATCAGGTAGGCGACCTCGATAAAACTACTGTGTTCCGCCAGCTGCTCGATCGGGTAGCCGCGAAATTGCAGCATGCCCTGCTCCCCGTCAAGATAGGTCAACTGGCTGTGGCAACTGGCCGTAGACAGGAAGCCGGGGTCATAGGTGAAATAGCCGGTCTCGCGGAAGAAATGGCCGATGTCCACAGCGTCCGGCCCCTGGGTTGACTTCCTGACTGGCAGTTCGATCTGCTTGCCGGTCCTGTTATCGATAACAGTTACAGTATGCTCGCCCATCCGCTGATCCCCTGTTGGTGTTCAATCCAGATATACCGGTGACAGATACGGCGGTGACGTCAACGGCGTGCGCCACTGTCCTGGCGCTTACCTGAGGTAACCGCAGCGTTCAGGCTGATGAATTCAACCGATGCATCGAGGCCCGTGACTTCCGTGTGCTCGTAGCCGGCGGGCGTCTGTACCTGTGTGACACCGAATCCTGCCATGTCCTCGCGCGAAAGGAAATAATAGTTTGGGACATTGTAGGGGGGCATCTTGCCAATCCAGCAGAGATACTGGTCGACACCGATGCCTGCGAAGAAGTCCCGCTCGAGTTGTACCAGCCGCTCCATCTCCACGTGCGCCCTGTCACGTGCCGTCACGGCGTCTTCGCCATAGCGCTGCATGCGAGCGGCGATGTCATCCGTCCACAGACCGGTCGCCTTCAGGTGGTGATAGTTCCCGTGCCAGGCAACCACGGCACCGGGGGCGATTAACTTGCGGCCGGCAGCCGGAAAGACATAGTTGGCACAGGATGAAAGACAGTACTCGGGGACTTCCACGACCAGCCGCTGACCGAAGACCCACCTTCCGAGGGCTATGCCCGCCTCCACCTCGCCGCCGCTGGAGGTGATCACCAGCCGCCTGACCGGCCGGTTGGCCACTGCGGCAAAGAAACGGCGGTTTTCCTGCAGCGATATCGGACCCTTGTAGTAGGCAACATCATTCGACAAGCGGCTTTCGGCGTGGGCAGGGCCGTACGGCCAGAGTACCAGCAGGCAGATGAGCGTGTTTGTGAGGACGTTATGCCAGATAGGCGTGATCGGTACGCTTGTGTGATTGCAGGAGCGTTACTGAAGCGGGCTTGTGTCAGTATCCCTTGTCCTGCCCCGGTCTGCAACAGGCGTCGGGTCGTCGAGGCAGAAGCTGAAGCGGTTGCCGCCAGCGTGTTTAGCCAGGTACATCGCGGCATCGGCTCGCTCGATCAGGGCATGCTTGCCCCGGCCATCCTCGGGATACACACTGACCCCGATGCTGGTGGAGATTCGCCTCTCATGGCCACCGATGATAAAGGGCTTGCGAATCTCGTAAAGGATCCTTTCGGAGATACTGACCACGTTTACCATGGCCTCTACCCCCTCGAGAATGATGACGAACTCATCGCCACCGTAGCGCGTGACCGTATCTGTATCGCGTACCGAGGTCACCAGCCGCCCGGCCACCTGCTGCAGCAATTCGTCGCCTGAAAGGTGGCCAAGACTGTCATTGATATCCTTGAAGCCATCCAGATCGAGGAACAGCACGGCCACCCGCTTGCCGGATCGCCGGGTGTTGTGCAGTGCGTGGTCGAGACGGTCATCAAACAGGGTCCGGTTGGGCAGATGGGTTAATGGATCATGGTAGGCCAGGTACTTCACACGCTTCTGGATGCCCTCGATGGCGGCGATATCGGTAAACAAATACACGTAATTGGTGACCGATCCCTCTTCATTGCGGACCTCGCTGATACTGGTCCAGTGTGGATGGGCTTCACCGTTTTCACGACGATGCCAGATCTCGCCCTGCCAGCACCCGCGGCCCTGCAGGGTGGCATAGATATTATTAAAAAAAGCCTGGTCATGCCGGTCGGATCTCAGGATAGCGGCAGGCTTGCCGAGCAGGTCCGCCCCGGCATGCCCGGTAATCTCGGTGAACGCCCGGTTGACGGAAGTGATCTTCCGGTCGGCATCGGTCACCATGATACCTTCGTTGGAGTTGTCGAAAACAGTTGCTGCCTGCTGCAGCTTGAGACTGGACTCGCGGCGTTCGCTGATATCCAGGATCATGGCCACAAACACGCTCCGCGGCCCGAGACTGGCAAGCTGAAGATGTATTTCAACCGGGTACAGGCTGTCATCCTTGCGGCGGTGTACGGTCTCGAAATACAGGCGATTCAGGCTTCCGTCGCGCAGCGGTGCCAGCTGGCAGTCAAACGCCTCCGGGGTTATTTCAGGACTGATATCGACCGGCGTCATGCCGGTCAGTTCAATCAGGGTATAACCGAGATTATTGCGCGCCCCCTGGTTGACATTGATGAATTCCAGGGTATGTGCATCGAAAATGTAGATTTCATTGTGCGACTCATCGAGTATCTGCCCGAGGCTGTTCACCATTTCCTGGCCCTGCGCACGCCGGCGCATCTCCCTGAGCAAGTGGATATTCGCCGCCGACAGGTCCCGGGTCCTGTCTTCTATGCGCTGTTCAATTTCAGATTGATAGTGTTCGAGTCGTTGCTGCGCGATCTTCCGTTCATGGAAAACGATCGCCAGCATCAGCGCAGTGAGACTGGATACGCTCATAAAGGCCTGCAACATCAACAATGACTCATTCAGATCGTGATGCACAAACGGGCCGAAGCCATTGACCGTACCCCAGGTTGCATGCAAGGCCACGATGCTGACCGCCAGGGTCGTACCGCGCCGACCGAAGCGAAATGCCGCCCAGAGCAAGACTGGAATCATCAGGAACGCCAGGGGATGATTGCCGGCACCGGCGGGAAACCAGCCGCTGAAAACGACCTGTGCGCTGATCATCAGCGTTATTGTATAGGCAAGACCCTCGGCAAATCGCAACCGGTTCCAGGTCAATGCGGATTTATAACCCCAGGCCAGGAACAGCGGGGCAAATACGATCACACCGGCGGCATCGCCCAGCCACCAGGTGAGCCAGACCTCTCCGTAAAGCTCGACCGGGACAACACCCGTTGCGGCCAGGGCAGTGACACCGATCGTGGCGCTCAGCGTAGTCGCAGTCAATGCACCACCTGTCACCAGCGCAAGCAGGCCCTTGCAACTGTCCAGCGGATTGCAGGCCCCGGTGAAATGACATACCAGGCGCGCACCCACCAGAGCGGCCAGGGTGTTACCCCCCGCGACCATGATCGACGTCGACCATGGCAGATCGCTCCAGAAGCAGACCAGGAAGGCCCCCGCCGCGATGGCCGGCCACAGCCGGGTTCCCAGCAACAGCAAGGCCGCCAGGGCAATACCGTTGGGCGGCCACACCGCCGTCACGTTGCCGTAGATCAACGCCAGCTGCAACCCCAGCTCGGCCGAGACCACGTACAGAAGGGTCACTCCGAGTGCCACGAACACCCGCTGCAACGGCCCCTGCAGCACGATTGTGGGGTGATAGGTTGTCCCGGCGATGGTCTTTGCTACATTCATTACAGATTAAATAGTTGCATTTCAGGTGGCTACAGTTGCCGCCCCAAAATCATGATTAAGTAATTTCCCGTACCCGTAGTACATCGGTCCAGCAGCGATTTTCTTTACCGCGGATCGGGATACCGGCCTGGATGGCGGCGGCTGCGGGCCCGGAAGGAATTCGGCCCGGCGAGGCCTCAGTGGAAAGGGGTGAACTGCACGGGGACCTGCTTGCGATAGTCCCGGTCAAAGATCAATTCAATGGAGACCTCACCCTCAGTGTCCTCGATGCTGACCTGTTTGAGATCGGGCAGGCGGTTTGCCAGGTAACTGCACAGGGCAGCGGCCATGGATTCATCATCGCTATTGATGGCATGCAGCAGGTTGGCGGCCACGAACTGCGCACGCTGGTTCTCGTCAGGGTGCTCGATGGTCTCCTCGCCGACCAGGATCCCCGCATCCATCCTGGTATCCATCTTCTCCAGATAGACAATCTGATGGTCCGGGAGCGGCTTGTCGCGGTCGTATTCCAGCTGCGCTATCCCGTTGAGGAAAACCGCCATCATATTACTCATAACCTGATCCTGCCCTGATTGTATTGCAGCCGGGTGTGATTATAGCGTTCATACGCACGGCCCGGTATTACCACCGGGCCGTGTACAGGGCGACCCGACTCAGTAGTCGGGCGCGTCGGCCTCGTAGTGCAAGCCGAGCTTGCCGGCCTGTTCCCGAACCGCACTGTAGATCTTGTGGTCCAGCGAGTCCCGGGCGCCACCGAGTCCCTCCACCTTCTTTTCAAGATAGTCCGAACGCTGCTCCGCCAGCTCCTGCACCTGGCGCCGCAGTGCGCTGCGGCGCTCGGCCGTCTCGGTGATCAGCGCCTCCTGCTCTGCCGGCGCCATGGCCTGCATCGGTTCCGGCAGCGCGTCCCTGTCGATACTGGACAGCTCGACGCGTCCACTGGATACATCATCGACCAGCTCGCCGTCGCCGAGAAAGTTTGCCGTTCCGCTCGTCGAGACATTGAATGCCGCCCTGCGGGCACGTGACTCGACCGAGGAGGCCGCGTGCAGTTTGTCAGACGCATTCAGCTTCAGGCGCGCTTTTGCCTTCTCCGCGACAGTGCCGTAATACAGCCGCGTATCATCGAGCTTTGCGGACAGCCGTGCGAGTTTCTCGTCAAAGGGCGTGGCGATCGCCACGGCGCTGCCCGCCTGTTCCACCTGGAAGTAGCGGCCATGACCGAGACCGGCAATGCGTTCCCATTCCTGTTGCGCCGAACCATCATGGCCGCACTGGATGGTGTTGACTGCAATGCCTTTCGCAGCAGCGGCTGCCAGGGTTTCCGGGTACTTGATGTCGTCCTGGTAATCCATGTGCGGAGGTGCATCACCGACCAGGAAAACCACCTGATAGGCCTGTGTGCCCTGGCTCCAGGAGATCTTGTGGATCGCGTCATGCAGGGCCTGGTTCACGCTTTCAGGCCCGTCACCACCGCCATTAGCCTGGAAGTCCATCAGGGTGGCATACACGGAATCCAGGTCAGCCGACAGGTCCACCACCCGGGTCACATAGGCATCACCACGGTCACGGTAGGCAACCAGGCCCATGCGGATATCGGGTGCCGTTTGCGCCGAGGCCATGGTTGTGGCAATCGACCAGATCTTCTCCTTGGCGGCCTGGATCAGCCCGCCCATGCTGCCGGTGGTGTCCAGCACAAACACGACCTCGACCCGGGGCCGCTCGTTGGTCTGCGGGTCCAGGGGCGGTAGATCGATCACAACCGGGTCGACCACCGGATTAACCAAGGTACCCGCACTCTGGTAGGCCGGGTAGAAGGCCACGCTTGTGGCAGTGAATATGAATAATGCCAATATAATGATTTTCGATTTCATTTGATTGTCTCCTTAAGTTTCAATTGACTGAAGTGAGTTTGCGCAATGCCCCTTCCGCAGCGCGGTAGGCATGCTGAAAGTGGTCCTCGTCATCTGGGCCGGGCTGCCGGTCTGGGGGTTTGCGCCCGATCTGCTTCGGGATGCCGACAAACAGCGCCTGCACCAGGAAGAAACACCAGAGGCTGAGAAACAGACTGCCTGCCTGCAGCGTTGCCCAGATCCCCACCACTATCCCCAGGCCGTTCAGGCCCAGGTCGGCCAGCGCGGAAAGCACGCTGGCGTGGAAATACAGCGAGCGGACCAGCCAGATGAGTCCAACATGTATCAGTACATACAGCAGCAGCGGCGGCTCGAACCACCAGAGCGCGAGCGCCACCACGGCCCAGGCGGCAAACGTGGTGACACGGCCCACGCGTTCACGGCTGCGACCCAGCAGGTAAATGACATAGGCCAGGCTGCTGGCGGCGATCAGCAGGCGCAGCACCGCAGCGCCGCCAAACACCGGTCCCAGGACAGTGAACAACACACTGGCAATGCCACTCACACCCAGGGCCAGCACGACCCCCTCCATGATGCCCGGGCGTTTCATGACAGCCCCCGCTTCTGCCGTTCGCGCAGAAAGGCCACCTCCACGTCCTCAGCGAGGACCGCAGTGTCCGGGATGGACCAGGGCTCTTCGGGGTGGGCTGGCGTGTTGTCCTCGGCCAGCAATTCGGCCTTCTGTCGCATGCTGTCCAGCTGCGTCCGGTTCTCGTTGACCCGCCCCCTGAGTCCGGCCAGCGTTGTTTCCAGTGTCTCGTGCTTGCGAGTAAGAAAGCGGATAAAGCGCTGCGCCTCCAGCTTGCGCCGGATCAGTGCCCGGGCAAGGTCATCCTTGCCGGACTCGAAACAGACATCCAGCTCCGCCTCGACCCCCTCCAGGGTCTGCTGGATGTCCCGGTGTCGGCTGACCAACTGCTCGTGTTCATGGGTCAGCACTTTGATGCGCTGTTCATCGCGGGCAAGTTCCTCCTCCATCTCCCGGACGGCCTGCCGCAGCAGGACGTCGGGCTCTTCGATGCGGTCGAGGACCGCGTGAAGATCGGCCCGAAACAGTCGCGATACGCGGGTAATTAATGCCATGGTTCACCTCCTTGCCGTGTGGTTCTGTTGACTGTGAGATCAGTCTAGGACCCGCCCCGCATTGTCGGTAGACAGGCTTTGGTAAAACTTCCGGCGGATGATTTACAAAAGATTTACATGCCGGGGATGGGACAAGCTGATAGGCTTGAATCAGCAGCCGGCCACTGCACGTGCTGTGCAATGGCCACACTGACATTGCATCGGAATACCGGATGACCGACTGATTATGCAACGCAAGATCCGCGCACTAATCATTGAAGATGAGGCCGCCATCCGCGACGGCTTGATGGATGTGTTCGTATTCCACGGTTACGAGGTCGACTGCGCGGCCGACGGCAAGGCGGGACTGGAGAAGGCAATGAGTGGACGTTTTGACCTCATCCTGCTCGATGTCATGCTGCCCGGCATGAACGGCTTCGACATCTGCAACCGGATCCGCGCCCGAGACCCCGAACAACCGATCATCATGCTGACGGCCAAGACCAGTGATGAAGACATCATCCATGGCTTGTCTCTGGGTGCCGACGATTACGTGGCCAAGCCCTTTTCGGTAGCCCAGCTGATGCTGCGTGTTCAGGCCGTGCTGCGCCGTGCGCGCATCGGCATCGACAGGGACCACCGGATCCACCTCGGTGACGATGTCGAGCTGGACAGCCGCAACCTGCAGGGCATGCGTGCCGGGGAATCCCTTGCGTTCACGCGCCGCGAGATGGACCTCCTGCAGTACCTGCATGCCAATTCGGAACGGCCGGTCTCGCGCGAGGAACTGCTGACCAAGGTCTGGGGTTATGCCAGGGACCTGAATATCGAGACCCGTACCGTCGACATCCACATTGCCAAGCTGCGCCGCAAGATCGAACCCGAACCGGCACAACCGCGCTACCTGGTGACCGTGCGCGGCGCGGGATACCGGCTGCTGACGGATTAGCCCGCATTTCTCACCGGGCGGCGGTAGAGTCACATAAGATACTGAGTTAATGAACAGAGTGCAGATAAAGAACACGACAGTGTGTCATTGGGCATTGCCTATCCCGGTGAGAAATGCGGGCTAGGATGATGCAGACAACGCTCACCGGTCTGAACCGCAACCGCCTGCGCCGCTGGCTGGCGGTGTTCTTTCTGGCCCTGGCCATCCCCACAGGCATCCTGGTCTACCAGGCCTACAGCCAGCTGAAGTGGGAGGCCTTTCACCAGCACCGGGTGCTGGCTGAGGAACTGGCTGCGCGCATCGACAACCGCTATCGCCAGTTGCTCAATGAAGAGGAAACACGCAGCTTCAGCGATTATGCCTTTCTGGTCATCGCCGGAGATCCCTCCGCCAGTTTCGTGCAGCGTTCGCCGCTGTCGGATTATCCGGTCAGCACTGCCATCCCCGGACTGATCGGCCACTTCCAGGTTGATGCCGCGGGCGCTTTCAGCACCCCCCTGCTGCCGCAACCGGGTGTGGAACCGGCGGCCTACGGCATCTCTGCCGATGAGCTCGACCGGCGGCTGGCGCTTGCCGGGCGCATGCAGCAGATCCTGAGTCGCAACCGGCTGGTGCGCGACGGTGAGTCCGGCACCATCGGGGGCAAGGCAGTGCGCGTGCAACCTGGCCTGCGCAGCGACAGGCCCACCACAGCGCATGCCCCCGGGACTGCAGCAGACACAGACACCGCCGCGCGCCTGTCCCTCGACGATGCCGCGGCACCCCCGCCTCGGCAGGCAGAACAACAGCCAGCCGGCCAGGCCGCCTTCGACCGCCTCAACGAGGCAATCACCCCGCTGCAACAGGAACGCAAGCAGAAGCACAGCCAGGCACTGGGGCGGGTCGAGGACCTGAAACTGGACTCCCGCTACCACGCCCTGCCCACTGATGAACAGCCCGTCGGACCTGCCGTTGCACCGGCACCACTGGCGGAGAAACGCGCTGCCCGGCGGGAACGCAGCGCCCTGCCGGAAGCGCTGTCCGAGACCGGGCTGGTGTCTGCCGAGCCAACACTTGAGACCGAAACCGCGGTGCCGCGCACGGGGCAATCAGCGCTGCGCATCCACACCTTCGAAAGCGAGATCGACCCCTTCGAGATCAGCCTGCTCGATAGCGGTCATTTCGTGCTGTTCCGCCGGGTCTGGCGCGATGGGCAACGCTATGTCCAGGGGGTATTGATCGAACAGCAGCCGTTCCTGCAGGGCGGCATCCAGTCCGCCTTCCTCGAGACCGCCCTGTCGCAGATGAGTGAGCTGATAGTCGCCTACCAGGGCAATGTCTTCACCGCCTTCACCGGCCAGGCTGCACGCGGCTACCTGTCCAGCGCCGAGGAACTGCGTGGCGCACTGCTCTACCAGCGGCGCCTGTCCGCGCCCTTGAGCGGAATCGAACTGATCTTCAGCATCACCCGGCTGCCCGCCGCGCCCGGCAGCAGCCTGGTCAGCTGGATCGCGGCCGTCCTCGCGCTGGTGCTGCTGGGCGGTTTCTACCTGATGTACCGGCTGGGCGCCGGGCAGATCGATCTCGCGCGCCAGCAACAGGATTTCGTCTCGGCCGTCAGCCACGAACTCAAGACCCCGCTGACCTCGATACGCATGTATGGCGAGATGCTGCGCGAGGGCTGGGCCGATGATGCGAAGAAACAGACATATTACGACTACATCTTTGATGAGAGTGAACGCCTGTCACGCCTGATAACCAACGTACTGCAACTGGCACGCATGACACGCAATGATCTGCAGGTGGACCTGAGGCCCGTCAGCGCCGGCGAATTGCTGGACACCGTTCGCTCCCGGGTCGGCGCCCAGGTTGAACGTGCGGGCTTCGAATTCACCCTCGACTGCAGCGACGCTGCCGCCGGCTCGGTCATCCGGGTCGATCCGGACTATTTCACCCAGATCATCATCAACCTGGTGGACAACGCCATCAAGTTTTCCGCAAGGGCCGAACGCCGCGCTATCGACCTCGGCTGCGCACTCCGCCAAGACGGCAGTGTGCTGTTCACGGTGCGCGATTACGGTCCCGGCGTGCCCCGTGACCAGATGAAAAAGATCTTCAAGTTGTTCTACCGTTCGGAGAACGAGCTCACCCGTGAGACCGTGGGCACCGGGATCGGCCTGGCGCTGGTGCACCAGCTGGTGCTGGCCATGGACGGGCAGGTGGATATCGTCAATCAATCGCCCGGCGCGGAGTTCCGGGTGTCCTTCGCAACGAGCAGCTGAGCAAGCCGCTCCGCCGCCGCCTCAGTGCTCGCGCTGCCAGATCAGCACCCCGTCCCGGTACACCTCCTTGATCCGGTGCAGCGGGATACTGTGCAGTTCACCGGCATGATCCACCAGGTCAAATGAAAAATGGTTGTCGGGTTCAAAATACAATTCGGCCAGCGGCACCCGGATGATTTCATCAGCCACCCGGTCAAAGTAGCCAATGACAAAGTCCCCCCTGCCGAAATCCCTGTCCCAGCGGATCCGGCTGAGCAGCTCGTGGATCGGGATCATCCAGGCACCCCTGTGGCCTTGGTCACAACCGCGGAGAGTCCACTATACTTCAGCATATGCGCCTGCGTTCACTACTCTTGATCGCCTGCCTCTGCCTGCTGCCTGATCCGGGGGGTGCGGTTTCGCTGCACGCCGCGTTAATGCCGGCGATCGTCAGCCCCGGGATACCCGGGACCCTGGGCAGGGAACCGGCGGCCGGCATGTTCCTGGTTGCCAGCCGTGATCTCCAGGACCCCCACTTCAGCCGCAGCGTCATCTATCTGCTGGAACACGGTCCCCATGGGACCACCGGGTTGATTGTAAACCGACCCAGCGGGATATCCGTGGCTGACGCCATAGCGGATACCCGGGACAAGGGCGCCGCTACCCATCCCCTGTATTACGGCGGACCCGTGCAACACAGCCAGGTCATTATGCTGATGCGCAACGCCACGCAGACCCGGCTGGTACAGCGCATCGTCGACGATATCTATGTCAGTGCCGACCGCAAGGTCATGAACCGGCTGCTGGCCGAGAACAAGCCGGGAGATGAACTGCATTTCTATATCGGGCACTCGGGTTGGACGGCCGGCCAACTTGCCCGTGAACTGGAGCGTGACAGCTGGCATGTCGTGGAGGGAGATTCACAGGATATATTCAGCGTCGACCCCGGCACCCTCTGGGACCGCCTGATCGAACAACTCGAACCGGAAGGCCTCTATGTGCGGGCCGGGCTAGTCAACGGGGTCTGATCCCGGCGGGTCATCGTTGCGCAGCTGGCGCAGCAGCCTAAACGGCAGACCCACCAGCAGGGCCACGACCATCGCCATGAAGAATCCGACGACGGAGCTGATCGCCCACAACGGGTCGAGGCGTTCAATCTGGAGATAACTCGCGACCTGGGTCGCGACCACCATGGCACAGGCCGCCAGAATCGACGCCAGGAAATAGTGCTTGATGGCGAAATGCACACCAGCTGCGATCACCACCCAGGCCACGAACAACAGGAATAATTGCATTCCCTCACTCATAACCAACCGCCCCGCCGCTGGCGCGCCCTGCGGCAGGGTTTTTCGGCCAGCCTGTCAATCAACCACATATCAGGACCTGCAGGATTGTTGGGGTCGGACCCGCCGGTGGCCAACAGCCGGGACAGCAAGCCCTCTCCAGACGATAGATCATCTGTACGGACAGGATCAATATCGGGCAATGGACGGCATGACTTTTGGCAGATAATGGCGTCAGTGATGGACGCGCTTATTGCTTGACAAAAAGACAGGCTGGCGTACTTTATGCGTAGCCTTCTGGGCCGTGCGCGGGGCATGGTTGAAACGGCCCAGGGAGTTGTGATTTGCAGCACCCATCGGCACCCTGACCTGTCCGGATAGAGGCCGGTGACTTCAGGCGCAAGCATGCCATGCCCACCAGAGAGGCAGCATCAACCCGTCACACAGACCAGGAGAAGCGCAATGATCGTCAAAGAGGTAATGAACCGCGAAGTGACCACCTGCGAACCGGAGACCACGCTGGAAGCGGCCGCCATCTTGATGTGGGATAACGATTGCGGGACCGTGGCCGTCCTGGACGATGCCGGCCGCGCGATCGGGATTATCACCGACCGGGATATCTGCATGGCAGTCGCCCTGCAGCACAAGGCCGCCAGTGAAATCCAGGTCCAGGAGGTCATGAGTCGCCAGTTGTTCACCTGCCAGCCGGAGAACGACATTATGAACGCGCTCAAGACCATGTCATTCCAGAAGGTGCGTCGCCTGCCGGTGACCAATGACAGCGGACAGGTGGAAGGCATCATCTCCATTGAAGACCTCATTGCGCACGCCGAGCGCGGCCGCAGGGGTATCCAGGTACCGGAGTTGTCCTATGACGACACCATGACCGCGCTCAAGGCAGTCTGCCGTACGCACCTCTCCGGTGGGGCTGCTATCGGAGCCGGCTGACGCGGCACCCCCGGCAGGCATGCCATACTTTGGGATGATGTACTTCAGGACAATATACAAGCAACCACCGGGTAACCTAAGCTATTACCCAGTGGCATATACAGAATAATAAAAGTTGTCTCCCTCGTATGCCACTAGCACGCCTCGTTTCCATGATTCGAGGCGTGCTTCTGTTTACGGCTCCGGAAAATCAGCCCTGACGCCGTGACACACCCTGCCAGCAACAGACTCAATAGTTATAGGCGTCCGAGTCGTAGGCATTATTGATTGCGTAACCGATCAAGCCGCCAAGGACCAGGCCGATCAGCAGCTTCTCGTCGTCATCATCATCATAACGATAAGCGTAGTTGTGCCTGTTGTAATGCTGATTCTTTTTGTGGTGCTTGTAGTGATGCCGGTCATGCTTGTTGTTGTATGCGTAGTGGCGCCTGGAGTGCTGCCGGTCACCGTAGTGGCCCCGTGACTGATGCCGGGAATGCTGACGGTCCTGGTGGGAACCGTAATCATGCCGATCAGAGTAACGCCGGCCATCTTCAGCCTGGGCCGCGCCCGAGCCGGCCAGGGAGATGGCCAGAACGGCGGCGACCAGTGAAGGGAATTTGAGATACATTTTCATAATTGACTCCTGGTTTTGGGGATTGCCTACCTGACGCTAACGCGAGGGGATGGAAAAGGGTGACAGGCCACCCTGTCCAATTACCGGGCCGCGCCCAGGCGGCATTGGGACATACCCGGGATAAGATAGTCATTATTACTGTCTATCATATAGTTACAAATTATACCTGATAGAGTACATAAGAAATGTTGAGCCTTAATCCGGCCAGCAGCCGCGTGCCCGTGCCACCCGCCGGATGTGCCTTGCAAGCCGCTCGAAGCCCTTGCTGCGCGGATGGATCTCGTCCTTCCACCAGGCCGTCCTGGGGCGCCCGTTACACGACAGGACGGTGCGCGTGTCGACGACGACGAAGTTGCTGAACCGGTCCTCCAGCGGCTGCAGACGTTTATACAAGGCGTCCACCATCCCCTTGATGATGTCGAGCTGTTCGGCCGGTTCCCGGATATGCATGTGCTCCAGGTGCACCCGGATCCAGCCCTTGCCGAACATCAGCGGACCCAGGCGGGTGCCGACCTTCCTTGGCCTCAGGTAGCTGTAGGTGTGGGTAACCACGGGGGTGCACGGATTGAGGTCCGAGCTGTCGCGCAACTTCAGGAAATGCACGTAGCCCCGCGCGATACCGGAGACCGTGTCATAAAAGCGCGGGGTCAGGAGTTCACGTCCGATCAGATTGGGGTAATCCCGCTTGTCATACACGAAACCGTGGGTGCGGATCTCGGGACCGACGATATCGTTGCCGGCCGCACTGAGAAAGATCAGGTCGAAGTTGTAGCCATAACGCCGGCTGTGCAACAGTCGCCGCAGTGTCCTGAACTGTGGACTTCCGGGCTGCAGGATCCGCCTGGCCTCGTCACCGGGTGAGGCAAGATTCAACATCAGGGTGTCGGCGTCATCGAACTGCTGCGCCAGGTTCTTCAGAAAGGGATAGGACACCCAGGAGTCGCCTTCCACCAGCACCTGCCTGTCATAGTGGCCCTCATGCCAGGCCCGCAGGTACTCGTGCTGGTCCGTGTACAGGGTCATGGGCGCCGCCCTGCATAACCACGGGACACGGACAAGCTCACAGGCAGGAGACCGTGTGCCCGTCAGTGACCGGACATGTTTCAACACCTCGGCAAGCCGCCGAGTCGGTCATCACGGTGGGAATTTCCGGCAGCAGGGGCATCAGCGGCCCCTACTCATCCAGGCGCGCCTTCGCGGTGCGGATGCGCTGCTCGATGGCCGCCCGGGTCAAGTCGGAGGCCGCCGCGCCGGCGGGTTCCAGCCGCCCGGTGGCCAGGTAGGTATGCGCCTCACTGCGCAGGTGCGCACGCATGTCGTGGCCGCGGCGGCGGCCACGCTCGCGGCGCAAGGCCTCGATGTCCAGCGGCGCAACCACGACCTTCTCGCCCGGGCCGGGATCGGCCTGCGCCAGTATCCGGCCGTCGTAATCGACCACCATGCTGCCGCCGGGCCAGCTGAACGGCGGATACGAGGCCAGGCTCGCCCCCTGGTTGGCCGCCACCACATAGACCGTGTTTTCAACGGCCCGCGCCCGGTTGAACAGCGTCCACCAGTCCATCGGCGGCGTGGCCCCCCAGGGGTCCATGTAGGCGGAGACCCGGATGATCACCTCGGCACCGCGAAAGGCGATCTCGCGCAGGGTCTCCGGAAACAGCCAGTCATAGCAGATCGCCACCCCCAGCCTGCCGAGTTCGGTGTCGACCACAGGAAACAGGTCCTCGCTGTAGCCGTCGATGTCATGGGGACTGGCGTGCAGTTCCCAGGGAATCCACGGGTTGAGCTTGCGATACTTTGACAGGATGCCATCGGGGCCGATCAGCAGCGTGGTGTTGAACACCGCCCCGGGATAGGCGCTGTCGACCTCCAGGAAGCTGCCGGTCTGGATATAACAGCCGTACTGGCGCGCCAGCTGTGTATAGCGCTCGGTGTGCTCGTTCGGGATCGGTACAGCCAACCGGTCGCGCAGCTTTTCAATGCTGTCGTAGATAGGAGCGGCATGGGCAAATTCCGGGAACGCCAGCAGGCGGACGTCGAAAAACGGCTCGTAACCGACTATTGTCTGTTCGGCGATCGTGCACATCCGCCGGGTCCGTTCCTCGATCGAACTGCGGTCTGCCGGACAATCGAATGCCGTCTGGCAGGCAGCGGCGTAGTAAAGATCACTCATCCTGACACCTGTTCGTTGTTCGCCTGGACAGAGTGTACCAATACCCCAACCGAAACTGGCGGGCTAAACAAACAGGGTCAGCACACCGGTGTAGCCGTACAGGCGGTTGTGGGAGATCTCACCGTTGCAGAAAAACCCGACCAGCGGGAAATCACCCAGCCGTTCACGGATCAAGTTCAGCTCCACCGAGTTTTCACCGAACTGGTTGCGGCCGCGGCCCAGGCAGGTGTAGTAGACCCCGGCCTTGGGCACACCCCCGGCCCGCTGGCCGAGATTATTCAGCATGCGCTGCATATCCTCGTGGGCACTGTCTCCGTCGCGGCGACAGAACATCAGCGGATCACCGGGCTCGACCAGATCGCCGATCGCGACCAGCTTCTGTTCGGGGTCGATGCCAATCAGGTTGCGCACCAGGTAGTCGCCGGTATCGGAACCGCGCACCGGCAAGCCAGCGAAGATATAACCCGCCACGCGGGACAGGTCGCGCGACAGCACATCACCGATGTCCTCGCGGAATACATCCAGCGCCGGCCGGTCGTCCAGCGTGACCAGGATATTGTTCCGGCATTCCGTGACGGTGTGCTTGCTGCCGAGCGGAGAAACGCCCTGGGTCAGTCCGGTAACGACCGGTACGTCCGACGCCAGCAGGACACCCGAGAGTGCGTTTTCGCACAGATCGCCGGCGATCTGGATGTTGTTGTCCTCTACGCCGGCGGACGTCAGCCCGCCAACCAGGAAACCGGGATCCAGCATCTCCGCCAGGGACTCGATCAGCCGCGGTAACTGGGAACTGCGCGGATCACCGTGCACAATCGCGAAGTGGGCGCCCCGCTCATCAATCCAGCCGCGGTTCTGGTCGAGCATCTTTTTCATCGCGACCACACCGGGCGGGATCAGGCGGATGGAGTCGTCCGGGAGGTCAGCCAGCATGACGGCCGCGGCCGGCTCGTCGTAGATCTCCCGGCCGGTACAGCAGATCCCCGCACCGACCGTGCCCACCCAGTCATGGACGCCCGTCCGGCTGCGCAGGTGTTCCAACAGGTCTCCCAGGTACGGGGCAAGCGGTTCGGTGACATACAGCCAGCCGAGGCTGGCGGGAGAAACGCTGTCACCCAGCTCTTCCAGACAACGGGCAGCGATGGCCTGCCAGTCAGGGCCGGTCGCACAGGCGGCGGCAAAGGACGATGAGCGCATACCGGGAGTATGGTATAGCCGCTGATCCCAGGGAAGGATAATCCTGCTGGAATTTCATTCGAAGGCGGTGCTGCCGGCCCCACTGAGCAACCGGGCGCAGCCTGTCAGTAGGAGCTGTTACGCCTGAGCTGGTCAAGCTGCGCCCGCTGATCCTGCAGCTCATGCTCCAGGGCACTGATCTCGGCTTCCACGTCGGCGATCTCTGGCTCAAGCTCATGGATCTGGTACAGCAGCAGCACGCGTTGCTCGCTCCGGATCCCGTCCATGACCAGTTCTGACAGTTTGTGTTCCCGCTCATGTTCCAGTGACTGCAGGAGCTGGCGTTGCTTTTTAACAAGCGCATGCGTCCTGTTGACCTCGGAGCTTGCCAGATAGACATCCCTGCCGGCCTCATAGGCCGCACGCAAATCGACTTCCGTGGTGGACGAACACACCACCGGGTAGCCCTTGCCGGACTCGCCCAGGCGGTAGCCATTATCAGGCCGGCAATATTCCAGCAGGCCCTCCATCCGGCCGGCCTGGTACGCAGCAAGGTCCGGCACAACCGCGTGTTTGGCGCAGTCCTCGCGGTAACTGCCCACCATGGAGGCGGATTTCCCGGCCACGCCATCCTGGTAACCGATCAGGCGCCAGTCCGCTACCAGGCATTCCTCCTTGTTGAGGGTCGCGCAGCCCTGCAGGACTGCCGTAATCATCAGTGCGGCGCATAACAGTGGCAGCCGTTTTTCAATTAATGTCATCAAGTTGGTTTCACTCTCGAGTTGATGTGTGGTTCAGTCGACAGTGCCGACTCATTAATTAACGACCGAAGACGGCATTTCCTGATGCTTCAACAGGATCGGCACAAGGCGCGCCTGCCACGGCAGGCCGTTAACGTGACCTGGCGCACACAGCGCATGGTTGCGTATCCCGCCACCGCTGCGCATCCCGAGCCGGTTCACCTGCACAGTCGCATGCTAGAATCCAGACATCCATTCGAAAAAACACGCCCCGGCAGCGCTGCCACACGCTGCGCGCACACCGCGCCCCGGTGAACTTCACCCCTGCCGTGCGGCCCCCCACTGCATGCCCACATGAGCCAGCAAGACCTGTCCCGATTCGATGCCTTCACGGCGCCCGCTGCCCGCACGCGACTCGGCCTGGCACTGCTGCTGTGCTGCCTGGCCCTGCCCCCGGCCGCGGCGCGCCAGGCAGATAGCGGGAATCCACCAGCGGCCTCCCGGCTCAGTCAGCTCGCCATGGCCCTCGGCGACGCACCAGAACCCCTGCGGGCGGATTTTGCCGTGATCGCCATTGCGCAAATGGCCGAGGCTCATCGGGCCGAGGCGGAACGTGCCCGCCTTGAGGCAGCGCAACTCTCCCGGGAACGCGACCCGACCCGCTGGGCCGGGGCCGTAGACGCCTATGCCGCGGAGCTGCTGGCCATTGCCAGTCAGGTCACAGCGCAGTCATCGCTGGCCATCAGGATCGGGGCCGCGAACAACGTCTACCTGATCATCGATGGCACCCCGGTCATTGTGAACGGCCCCCTGGCCGCACAGCAGGCGGCCTTCGAACAGCAGATCATCGAGCGCTTCTGCGGCCTGTATCTATGCGACGAACTGCTCGCCGGGTACCAGGCCCCGTTATCGGCGTCGCGGCCTGATAAATCGGAAACGCAATGGAGCTTCAGCCAGCACGCGGGCCCGGCGTGCAGCACCGCTGACGGCCTGGAGTTCCAGTTTCAGGACATGGAGAATCTTCGCGGCTACCGGGAGGCCTGTGCGCGGATCGTGGCCGAGCTGGACACGCTCGTCAGGGGGATTTCCCGCAGCCGCTCGAGTGGCATCCGGGTGGACTGGAACAGCCTCGCCATCCAAACCCTGCCGGGTAGCGAGCGCCACGAGGTCACGCTGAATACCGCCGGCGCAGTGATCCTCGCCCCGCTACCGGGCCTGGCCACGACACCGCGGCTGTTCGCGCTGCTGCGCCCGTGGATCGCTGCCAGGGTGAGCGGCAAAAGTTACCGGCTGGTGGTGATAAACGCCAATCGGCAGCTGGCCCCGCTGCTCAAGCTAGGTCCAGATGGCTGGGATTGACACCGGCTTGCAGGTCATGTCGGATTACGCTGGCGCCAATCCGACTTACGGACTAATCCGGTCTCACCGCGGAGACACGGAGAGTGCAGAGAACGGCGAAATCTTCACAAAGAACTTCGTATCGAAGCTGCAGAATGTATAGGTTGGGGCAGGCGCTGTGTACCCAACACCCAAACAAATCACCGCAAAGGCGCAAAGGACGCAAAGGACGCAAAGGACGCAAAGGACAAAATTAATGCCAAGTGGGGTCTGATTACCTCATCTTTTGTCATTCCGGCGCAAGCCGGAATCCAGCCTACGGCGGCCGATGATGTTGCCCTAGAAATCGAGGCCCAGCGGGTTGTGCGGGTCCACGCCCTCCATGAACGGCAGTTTCCGGTCCTGGTGGGTCAGCTGGTAAACCTGTCCGATCCAGTTACCCACGATGCCCTCGGCGGTGTCGTGCCAGGTGTTGTCGAGACGCGCAGCAACCAGCGCCTCCGGAAACTCCGGTGGTTCCACACCCGGGTCCCTGGCCTGCTCCAGGCGCTGACGGTAATCGTCGAGGATGGCGCGCTCCCGGGGCTTGAGGTAATTCTCCGGAAACGGCGGATAATCCGCACGCTCACCGGCGACAAAGCGCCGCACCTCGCGCTTGTATTCCTTGAGCAGGGAGACCGTGTCGTACTCCGGATGTCCCTGTAAGTAGACGACGCGCAGCCCGTCCGCGCTCACCGCCAGGTGCACCCCGGCCGCCTCGCTCTCGACCAGGACGTGCAGTCCGGCCGCCTCGAACTGCGCACGGCTGATCTCATTGAAGCGCGAATGGGGTACGTCGAACACCGTGTTGACATCGTTCACCAGGGGATGGTGCGAGCGTTCCACCCGGTGCGGGAACACCCCCCAGCGCTTGGCCGGCAGCGGCGTGCGTTTCTGGCCGTGATGAAACTGCATCACGGCATGGGTGGCAAGACAGGAACACAGCACCGATGTAACGTTTTCCGTTGCCCAGTCGACCACCTCCCGCAACGGGTTCCAGAAGGACTCCTGGGAGAGATCGGCATGGGTGACGTTGGCGCCGGTGATGATCAGCGCATCCAGCCCTTCCTCGCGGATCTTCTCGACCGGCTCGTAGTACCGGTCAATGTGCGCCCGGGCCTGTGCGCCCCGCGGCAGTTCCTTGAGGGTAAAGGGGTGCATGTAGAACTGTGCGATCGGGTTGCTCTCCCCCACCAGCCGGTAGACCTGCCGTTCAGTGGCGGCGATGGCCGCATCCGGCATCATGTTCAGCAGGCCGATATGCAGCTCGCGGATGTACTGGTGCAGGGCGCGGTCCGGGTCCAGTATCGTCTGGCCCTCCTCGCGCAGGCGCTGGAATGTCGGCAGTTCGTTATGTGCAACAATCGGCATGCAGTTTCCCCTCTACCGGGCTAGCCCGCATTGCGGGCAATGGCGGTTTCCAGCAGGTCCAGAAAATCCTGCTCATCACGCACTGCCCCCACCTCACGCGAGGTGACGGTATAGCCATGGGGCCCGGCAATGGCCTCGTAGCGTGGCACGCGCGAGTGGAACAGGTGCGGGAAAACCCAGCGGGTAAAGTCGTTGGGGTCCATCTCCGCCGCGTATTCCAGCCCATTCAGCTGCAGGTACTCCTGCAACTGTTCCTCGAGAAAGGCCGGCCGGTAGTAGAGCGGCTTGGGGTCACTCTGGGCGCGCCGGATAAGGGCCTCCTCTTCCTCTGGTTCCGTCACCCGGATATAGAGGATCAGGGTGTGCCGGCCCAGCAGGTCGATCACTGCCGGCTCCTCCAGCTCGCACAGGCTCCCCCCCACATCATTGACGAAGTTCGGGTAGCCGTAGATCTCGTGTGCCTTGCGAATAAACCCGGGTACATCGTTCATGGCATCGATTTCGGCCTGACGGTACAGGGCCTGGCGCCGGGTGAATTCCCCCAGCGGCACCCCGCCCAGCTCGGGGTTGCCGAGCTGGCCGACAAAACTCAGCACCGGGCCCAGATCGGCCACCTTGATGTTGTTGCGGATATAGATCCAGTCGCGCCGCAGCAGGTCGTGCAGGAACGGGACCTGCATCGCCTGCTGCTTGATCAGGTCCAGGATCGGCTCATCCAGGTAGCGGGTACCGATGCGGTAGTCACCCGAGTAGTGAAACCAGTTGTGCTGGCGCAGCAGCGTGGACAAATAGGTCTTGCCCACCCCCGACATACCCAGCAGGGTGACACTCTTGTGCTTCCAGGCACGAAACTCGTCGACGCTGAACTTCATGATGCTGGCTCTCTGGCAGATAGATAAGCCGGAAGTTTAACCCGAAAGCCACACCGGAATCGAAGAATCAACGGCCGGCTGCCCACACCGAAAATAGATTCAGCACAGCCCGATATGAATTTTGCTAATCCAGCGGCCAATCTGTACGCTTCACCCGGAGCCGCTGCAGTAACAGCGGGCCTGAACTCGTCATTTGTGACCGGGGGCCAGAACCTTGAAATCCATTAGCAGAACATTCCTGACCGGGCTGGTGACCATCCTGCCGGTCACGCTCACGCTCTACCTGCTCTACTGGCTGGCGATCTCGATGGAATCGGTACTGGGCAGCGCGATCCGCCAGGTACTGCCGGAGGGCATGTACTGGCCGGGCATGGGCGTGATCGCCGGCATGATTGTGGTGTTCCTGGTGGGCCTGCTGATGCACGCGTATATCGTGCGCTGGCTGTTCGCCAAGGGGGAAGCGGTGTTCTATCACCTGCCGCTGATCAACTCGGTCTACCGGGCGATGCGCGACTTCTTCGATTTCATTTCCCCGAGCAAGAAAAAGGAATTCAAGCAGGTGGTGGCGGTCAGCATCGGCAGTGCAGGCATGCAGGTCATCGGCTTCGTCACCCAGGCGTCACCGGAGCGCCTGCCGAAGAGCATCCGTGATAACGACAGCATCCTGGTCTACCTGCCGTTGAGCTACATGATCGGCGGCTACACGGTACTGCTGCCGCGCAGCGCCGTGCGCCCCCTGGACATGAGCATGGAGGAAGCCATGCGTTTTACCCTGACCGCAGGGGTGACCGGCACCCACTCTGCCCCTGAGGGACGACCACAATGAAATGGCTGGACCGAATTCCCCTTGTCGTACTGCTGCCGGTAGCGGTGCTTCTGGCCCTCGCACCGTTCCTGCCGGAACCCCACCTGTGGGAAAAGCTCAAGATGCTGGCAGACGGGACCCTGACGAGGCCCATCGATATATTCGACCTGCTGCTGCACGGCACGCCGCTGGCCCTGCTGGTGCTCAAGCTGTTGGCCAGCGATCACATACAGCACTGATTCAGCGTCGCTTTACAAGGGGTGCGGCTCGAGTCAAGTGCAACGACCCGACAGGGCTGTGGTTGCGCACAACTGGCGCGCTATTCCGCCAGCAGCCGCTGGCGTATGTCTTCGAATTCCGCCAGTTTCTTCGCATCGACCACCGGGTAGCTCAGATCCAGCGATTCCAGGGTCGAGACCAGGATGTCAGCCACACACAGCCGCATGTAGGACTTGTTGTCAGCCGGTATCGCATACCAGGGTGCCCAGGGGCGCGAGGTCTCGGCCAACGCTGCTTCAAAGGCCGCCATGTACTCGTCCCAGAAGGCCCTTTCCCGGATATCACTGATCGAGAACTTCCAGTTCTTGTCCTTATCCTCGAGTCGCGCCAGGAAGCGCTGCTGCTGTTCCTCGCGCGACACGTTCAGCCAGAACTTCAGCACCACGGTGCCGTTACGCGCCAGGTGCTGCTCGTGCTCGCGGATGGACGCGTAACGGTCTTGCCAGACCGTCTCGAGATCGACGTCCGCCGGGAGTTTCTGGCTGCTGAGGTAGTGGGGGTGCACCCGCACCACCAGCACCTCCTCGTAGTAACTGCGATTGAAAATACCGATACGCCCGCGCTCGGGAAGGCGGCGGCTGGTACGCCAGAGAAAGTCGTGATCGAGTTCTTCAGGCGTCGGTTGCTTGAAGGAAAACACCTGGCAACCGGCGGGATTGACGCCGTTGAGTATGGCCCGGATGGTTCCGTCCTTGCCGGCCGCGTCCATGCCCTGAAACACCAGCAGCAGGGAATGGCGATCATGCGCATAGAAAATACGCTGCAGTTCATCGATCCGGCTGACCAGCTTCGAGAGCTGGCGTTTCATCTCCTTTTTGCCGGGCTCGTTCTCAGGCGGCCGGGTTGGCGCGTCTGTCCATTTGAATTCGCCGTTGAGTGGCACGAGATAGGGACTCGCGGGTGCTTCAAACATGGCATTACCTCGTCGTGAGAATGTCCGGGAAGAAAACCGCAGGCACGGCCCGGGCAGAATCATATCCCAACCACGGCCGGCACGCATGGCGAAATTGCTCGGCCAGCAGTTTGCACTCCCTTGAAGCGCTGCGCACTGCTGTTTAAGATGCTATGGTCGTGCATCAGCAACGATGCACAGGTTTGCCGGCCCGGCCGGCCCGGCCTGATGACCCGGCCTGGGCCTCGCCCCGGCCATAGGCTTGTGCACGCATCGCATGGCGCTGTCACTTGCCACACTACTGTTGCCAGTCACCAGGAGAGATGCCTGACATGAAGTACGACCTGACGCGCCCACCGGACCTGTCCCGGGAACAACGCATCGGACAGATGCGCTTGCAACGGCCCGAGTATGTCGCCCTGCTGCCGCCCTGCAACCAGGCCTGCCCGGCCGGCGAAAACATCCAGGCCTGGCTCGCGCTGGCCCAGCAACGGCACTTCAAGGCGGCCTGGCAGAAACTGGTCGAGGAGAACCCCATGCCTGCGATCCACGGCCGGGTCTGCTATCACCCCTGCGAATCCGGTTGCAACCGCGCCCAGCTCGACAACCCGGTCAGTATTCATGCCGTGGAACGCTTTCTCGGCGACCTCGCCATCGCCGAGGGCTGGAACATCGAGTACGACACCGCAGCCACCGGCAGGCATATCCTCGTGGTGGGCGCCGGTCCCAGCGGCCTGTCGGCCGCCTACCATCTGACCCGCATGGGCCACAATGTAGAGATCCGCGAGGCCGGACCGATGGCGGGCGGCATGATGCATTTCGGCATTCCGGCCTACCGCATGCCCAGGGATATCCTGGATGCAGAGATCCGCCGCATCGAGGACATGGGCGTCAGGATCGTCCTTGATTACAAGGTCGAGGACGTGCTGGCGGAGAAGCAGCAAGGTAACTTCGATGCCGTGTTTGTCGCCATCGGTGCCCACCTGAGCAAGCACATCGATATACCGGCTCGCGACGCGGCGGGGATGCTGTCTGCGGTCAATTTCCTGGCCAGTGTCGAGACCGGCGAAGCGCCTGTGCTCGGCCGGCGCGTCGCGGTCTATGGCGGCGGCAACACCGCAATGGACGCGGCCCGGGTTGCCAAGCGTCTCGGCGCCGAAGAGGCCCTGATCATCTACCGCCGCAACCGCGAACAAATGCCTGCGCACGAATTCGAGGCGCAGGGGGCCCTCGAGGAAGGCGTCAAGATTAACTGGCTGCGCACCATCCGGGAGATTGATCAGACCACGCTCACGGTCGAGGTCATGGAGATCGGCGCTGACGGTCGGCCCCGGGGTACCGGCGAGCTGGAGACCCTGGAGGCGGACTCCCTGATCCTGGCCCTGGGCCAGAGTACCGATGTCACCCTGCTCGAGAACATCCCGGGGATCGAATTCCAGGGGGACACGGTGAGCGTCGATGAACATATGATGACCGGCCACCCCGGGATCTTCGCCGGGGGCGACATGGTGCCCTCGGAACGCACCGTGACTACCGCGGTCGGCCATGGCAAGAAAGCGGCCCGCAATATCGACAGCTGGCTGCGCGGCGAGCACTACAGCAGCCCGCAAAAAAATCCGCTGGCAAGCTTCGACAAGCTGCACCTCTGGTATTTCACCGATGCCGACCAGCGTCCGCAGGACAGCCTGGATCTGAATCACCGCCAGAGCGGCTTCGAGGAAGTGGTGCACGGCCTGAAGAAACAGGACGCGGTGTTCGAGGCCCAACGCTGCCTGTCCTGCGGCAATTGTTTCGAATGCGACGGCTGCTACGGGGCCTGCCCGGAACATGCCATCATCAAGCGCGGAAAGAACCGGGGTTATTCAATTGACCTGGAGCTGTGCACGGGCTGCAGTATCTGCTTCGACCAGTGTCCCTGCCATGCCATCGAGATGGTCGCCGAGCCCGCCTGAACACACAGCCGGGCCGGGTAGCGCCGACCGGCACCTGGAGCAAGCATGTCAAACAGACAAATAACGACCATCGACGGTAACGAGGCAACGGCCTACGTCGCCTACCGGACCAACGAGGTCTGCGCGATCTATCCCATCACGCCCTCCTCCACCATGGGCGAGCTCGCCGACCAGTGGGCCCAGGAGGGCAAGACCAATATCTGGGGTGACATACCCATCATTGCCGAGATGCAGAGCGAGGGCGGTGCCGCGGGCGCTGCCCACGGTGCCTTGCAAACGGGCGCCCTGACGACGACCTTCACTGCGTCCCAGGGTCTGATGCTGATGATCCCGAACATGTACAAGATCGCCGGTGAACTCACCGCGGCGGTGTTCCACGTCGCCGCCCGCTCCCTGGCCGCCCAGGGGCTGTCCATATTCGGTGACCACCAGGACGTGATGGCGGTGCGCACCACCGGCTTTGCCCAGCTCGCCTCCGGCTCGGTGCAGGAGGCGCATGACATGGCACTGATCGCACAGGCCAGCACGCTCGAGACACGTATCCCCTTTATCCACTTCTTCGACGGCTTCCGTACCTCGCACGAGATCAACCGGGTCACCCTGCTGACGGATGACGAGATCCGCGCCATGATCCCGGATGAACAGGTGATCGCTCACCGCCGGCGCGGCCTCAACCCGGACCACCCGTTCATGCGCGGCACCGCCCAGAACCCCGACGTGTACTTCCAGGGCCGCGAGACCGTCAACCCCTACTATGCGGCGACCCCGGACAGCGTCGAAGACAAGATGCGTCAATTCGCAGAACTGACGGGGCGCCAGTATCGACTGTTTGACTACCACGGCGACCCCGGAGCGGAACGGGTCATCATCATCATGGGTTCGGCGGCCACCACGGTGCGCGCTACCGTTGAACACCTGCAGGCCAGCGGCGAAGCCGTCGGCATCCTCCAGGTCCACCTCTACCGGCCGTTCTCGACCCGGCACTTCCTGGCGAGTCTCCCGGGGAGTGTGCGCCGCATTGCCGTTCTGGACCGGACCAAGGAGGCCGGTGCCCCGGGTGAGCCGCTCTACCTCGATGTGGTCGCCACGCTGGCGACGGCAAGCGCAAATGGCGAACTCCCGGGCGGCAGCATGCCGCGTGTGATCGGCGGCCGTTATGGCCTGTCCTCCAAAGAGTTCACCCCGGCGATGGCCAAGGCCGTCTTCGATGAGCTGGACAAAGACACACCCAAGAACGGTTTCACCATCGGCATTCACGACGACGTCAGCCACACCAGCCTGGAATTCGACCCGGGGTTCATTATCGAGCCCGACAACGTGGTACGCGCGCTGTTCTATGGCCTGGGCGCTGATGGCACGGTGGGGGCGAACAAGAACACCATCAAGATCATCGGCGAGGACCCGGCCTTCCATGCCCAGGGCTATTTTGTCTACGATTCCAAGAAGTCGGGTTCCCAGACCGTTTCCCACCTGCGCTTCGGACCGGAACCGATCGGCTCCAGCTACCTGGTCCAGTCCGCCAATTTCATCGGCTGTCACCAGTTCAATTTCCTCGAGCGCACCAACGTCCTCGAGAAGGCGGCGCCCGCTGCGACCTTCCTGCTGAACAGCCCTTTCGGACCCGACGCCGTGTGGGATCATCTGCCGCGGGTTATCCAGCAGGCGATTATCGACAAGGGCCTGTCGCTGCATGTCATCGACGCCTACAAGGTCGCCCGCGAGAGCGGCATGGGCAACCGCATCAACACGGTGATGCAGACCTGTTTCTTCGCCTTGTCCGGGGTGCTACCCAAAGACGCGGCCATCGCCAAGATCAAGACCGCCATCGAGAAGACCTACGGCAAGAAAGGCGACGAGGTGGTGCGCAAGAATTTCGAGGCGGTCGACAACACACTGGCCCATCTGTACCCGGTCGACATCCCGGGCCGGGTGACCAGCGTGCGGGACCTGCTGCCGCCAGTCCCGTCAGGGGCACCCGAGTTCGTGCGCGCTGTCACGGCGATGATGATGTCCGACCAGGGAGATGCACTGCCGGTCAGTGCTCTGCCCGCCGATGGCACCTACCCCACAGGCACAACCCGCTGGGAGAAACGCAACATTTCGATGTTTGTCCCGGTGTGGGAACCGGACATCTGCATCCAGTGCGGCAACTGCAGCCTGGTCTGCCCGCACAGCGTGATCCGCGCCAAGTTCTATGACAAGGCGCAGCTTGAGTCGGCACCCAAGGGCTTCAAGTCCGTAGCCATCAACGCCCGCGGCCTGCCTGATGTGCGTTACACCCTGCAGGTCTACCTGGAGGACTGTACCGGCTGCGGACTGTGCGTGGGGGCTTGCCCCGCCAGGAGCAGCAAGGAACCCGGACGCATGGCGATCAACATGCAGCCGAAGGAGCCGATACTGGCCGGGGAGTGCGACAACATCGACTTCTTCGATTCACTGGCCTACGTGAACCGCAGCCGGGTGGACTTCTCCACGGTGCGCGGCGTGCAGTTCCTGGAACCGCTGTTCGAGTTCCCGGGTTCCTGTGCCGGCTGCGGTGAGACCCCCTACGTCAAGCTGCTCTCGCAGCTGTTCGGGGACCGCCTGGTCGTGGCCAACGCCACCGGCTGTTCCTCCATCTACGGTGGCAACCTGCCCACCACCCCCTGGTGTCAGAACGCGGAAGGCCGGGGGCCTGCCTGGTCCAACTCGCTGTTCGAGGACAACGCGGAGTTCGGTTTCGGCTTTCGCCTCAGCGCCGACCAGCAACTGGCCATGGCCGAGCGCCTGCTCAAGGCGCTGATGCCGCAGCTGGGTGAGGGACTGGTCGAACAGCTCCTGCTGGCGCCGCAGATCACCGACTCCGATATACAGGCCCAGCGCGAGCGCGTGGCGGAGCTGCAGCGCAAGCTCCGGCAGCTGAACTCGGACAAGGCCAGGCATCTGCTGTCGGTCTCCGACCACCTGGTGCGGCGCAGCATCTGGACAGTCGGTGGTGATGGCTGGGCCTACGACATCGGTTCCTCCGGACTCGACCATGTGCTGTCACTGGGTCGTGATGTCAATGTGCTGGTACTCGACACCGAGGTCTACTCCAATACCGGCGGGCAGATGTCCAAGGCCACGCCGCTGGCGGCGGTGGCGAAGTTCGCCACCGGCGGCAAGCAGGTACCGAAGAAAGACCTGGCGCTGCAGGCGATCTCCTATGGAAACGTGTATGTCGCCCGGGTCGCCATGGGTGCCAATCCCCAGCAGACCCTGCTGGCCTTCCGGGAGGCCGAGGCCTACCCCGGGCCGTCGCTGATCCTGGCCTACAGTCACTGCATTGCACACGGAATCAATATGCAGCATGGCATGTTGCAGCAGCAGCGCGCCGTCATGAGCGGCTACTGGCCACTGATGCGCTACAACCCCGAGGTGCGCAAGCTGGGTGAAAACCCCTTCGTCCTCGACTCCCAGCGGCCACGCATCCCCTTCCGCGACTATGCCGACCACGAGCTGCGCTACCGGATGCTCAGCCGCACCAATCCCGCCGAGGCCGGCATGCTGATGGAAATGGCCCAGCAGCATGTCAACCAGACCTGGCGGCTTTACGAGCGTGCCGGCTATCAGGGGAACGATCGTCGCGGTTCAAGCGACGTGCACCCCGACGCCGGGAACATCGCCACCTGAACCATCGCTATTGCAGGAGACTACGCCATGGACCTTCGGACCACCTACATGGGGATTGAGCTAAAGCACCCCATTGTCGCATCCGCCTCACCGCTATCGGAGAAGCTGGATAACATCAAGCGCATGGAGGATGCCGGTGCAGCGGCAGTGGTGATGTTCTCGCTGTTCGAGGAGCAGATCAAACACGAGCATGCCGCCATCGAGCACCTGATCACATCGGGCGCCGAGAGCTATGCCGAATCACTGAGCTATTTTCCGGATTTCGATGATTATGATACCGGGCCGGACGAATACCTCAACCTGTTGCGCCAGGCCGCGGAGGCGGTCGATATCCCTGTCATCGGCAGCCTCAACGGCATCACCAATGAGGGCTGGGTAAATATGGCGTGCATGATGCAGGACGCGGGTGCGCGTGCCATCGAGCTCAACACTTATTACATTCCCGCACACCTCTACATGACAGGCCGAGAGGTTGAACAGCGCTACATCGAGGTGCTGAAGGCCGTCAAGGAATCGGTAACGATCCCGGTCGCCCTCAAACTGAGCCCCTTCTTTAGCGCCATCGGCAACATGGCACGCCAGTTTGACGAGGCGGGCGCCGATGCCCTGGTGCTTTTCAACCGTTTTTACCAGCCGGATTTCGACCTGGAGAGGATGGAGGTGGTCCCGGACCTCGAGCTCAGCACCCCCTCGGAGATCCGTCTTCCGCTACTCTGGATTGCCGTGCTCCATGGTCGCATCAATGCCTCGATCGCAGCCACTCGCGGCGTGCACAGCCACGTGGAGGTCGTCAAGTACCTGATGGCCGGTGCCGATGTTGTCATGACTACCTCGGGCCTCCTCAGGCATGGCATCGGGTTCCTCACCACCCTGGTCGACGGGCTTCAGGCCTGGATGGAGGAAAAGCAATACACCTCGGTGACTCAGATGCGCGGCTCCATGAGCCAGACCAACTGCCTCGATTCCAGTGCCTTCGAACGCGCCAACTACATCAAGATCCTCGAGAGTTACGCACCCGACTACGAGTAAGGGCTCGCGAAACCGCCAGCCACACTTTTGCAATCCGCTTTCGGTCGAACTGACAGCGGGCGATTTTCATTCGCCCCATCTCCACTATAATGGAAAGTCTGGTCAAGCCGTCATTCCGGGCGGAGCGTAGCGGAGACCCGGAATCCAGTAGCTGGTCATCAGGCAGTTACCGGATTCCGGCCTTCGCCGGAATGACGAAAGATGAGTTAATCAGGCCTTCTGTATTGATCAACCTGGTGAGGTAAGAGGCAGACTGCATGCGTTGGAGAACGGGGCGTAGAAGTTCCAATATCGAGGACCGGCGCGGCAGGCGTGTCACCGGGCCGGTCGCATTCAAGGGCGGCATCGGCACCATTGCACTGGTGCTGGTGGCCAGCTACTTCCTCGGCATCAACCCGCTGGAGATCCTGCAGATGCAGATCGACACCGGGCCCGCCGTCAACCAGACGGACTGGAAGCCGTCAGCGGCGGAACAGCAGGCGGCTGATTTTGTCTCGGTGGTACTGGCGGACACCGAGGACACCTGGAACGCCATCTTCGAAAAGTCCGGGCAGACCTACCAGGTGCCGACCCTGGTCCTGTTCAGCGGGTCGGTGAGCTCCGCCTGCGGCATGGCCAGCTCCGCAATGGGACCGTTTTATTGCCCCGGCGACCAGAAGGTCTATATCGACCTTGCATTCTTCGACGACCTCAAGCGCCGCCACGGTGCCCCCGGTGATTTTGCCCAGGCCTATGTCGTCGCGCATGAAATCGGACACCATGTGCAGAACCTGCTGGGCATCAGCAAGCAGGTGCGGTCCGCACAACGCGGCGTGGGCAAGGCGCAGGCCAATGCCCTTTCAGTCAAGCTGGAACTACAGGCTGACTGCTTCGCGGGGCTCTGGGGCAACCATGCCGAGCGCAGCCGTCAGGTGCTGGAACAGGGTGATATCGAGGAGGCCCTGGGGGCGGCCAGTGCCATCGGCGATGACCGCCTGCAGCGCGAGGCCAAGGGCCGCGTGGTGCCGGAGTCCTTCACTCATGGCAGTTCGGAACAACGGGTGGAGTGGTTCAGCCGCGGCATCCAGAGTGGTGACATCAACAGCTGCGACACCTTCGGGGAAAGCTAGACGCTTTGTTCCCGGCCTGCCTGGCTTATGATTCGGCCTGCCTGTTCAGGATGTACTCGGCGAATGCATCGCGTCCTGCATCAAATGCGCTGATCTTCACACCGATTTGATAGAACTCCTCCCCTTCGGAACGGGCATAGACCGTTCGGCAGTGGGCCGTGACGCTGGCAGGGCGGGCCACGGGAGCCGGCAAGACAAACACCACCTGCAATGAAACAGGCGAGTGCTGGTCCAGACGCTCGAGTCCGGGCAACAGGGCCTGGATCATCTGCAGGTCGCCCTCCAGGCGCAGGCCGGAAAGTGAGATATTGGTCACCAGGACATCCACACCCGCACCACTGGCAGCGAGCGCCCGGGCCGGGAAGTGGGTATCGAACCGGGGCTCCCGGCGCAGGTCAACAAGATAGGTGGATTCAACCCGCCGGCGGTGCGGCGTGCTTAGCGGTTCAAGCGTATATTCACTATTTTTATCAAAGAGATATGGATTGCTAGCCACAATATCCATCCTTTAATCGCTGCCCGATACCGAACCGTCCGCTGGCGATAAGTAGTTGATGTAATACCCGATATTTCGGCCGGAATGGACCGGACTTTAACCGGCCTCGGACCCCGTCAGCAGCTTGGCATAGCGGCTGAACACGTCCCGGGAGCAGGCTTAACGGGACAGCAGGGCAACCGACTCCTCCGAGTCCAGGAAGCCGGCCAGCACCTGCAGCGCGGCGGCAAATCCCTCCCCGGAAATGACGCTGCCATGCCCGTTCGAAATATCCAGGTCCGACTGGATGAAGATCTTCTTGTCCGACTTGCGTGTGACGTAGCCATAGAAGCGGTAGTCCAGCTCGTTGCTGACCGGGTCCAGGTGATCGAGCAGCAGTTTGCTGGCCCTGATCCCATGGATGGCCTTGATCAGCAGGCGATGCGCCAGGGGCAAGCGGTCGCGAGGATTCGCCGCCAGCGGCCGCGGCGTGTTTGCCTGCCGGCACAGGGCGTCGTAGCGGGACTGCAGCGTCTCTACGAATTTGCGCAAGTCGTAGACGTTGATCGCGAAGCCGTAGGAGTTGTAACTGATCCGGCTCTTGTAGATGGACTTCAGCCAGAGAACCAGTTGACCATTTTTTTTATAGAGGTCGAGGGAAATGGCCTCGTTGAAGAAGCGCCTTTCCTGCTCGTAGACCACGCCCCACTCCCGGACCGGCTCGCCCAGAAAGACATCGGTCATTTTCTGTTTCGTACTCTGGTACAGCTTTTTGAGAAACGCCACCATAACATCCCGGTTAACGGCCGCCCCGCTCCACGATTTAACTGTATCCGGCCAATAGTATGGCAAGAAGTGGGGCTACTAAATCATCTTCCGTCATTCCGGCGTAAGCCGGAATCCAGATTGCCGGTTGGGCAACAGCTGCCGGTTTCCGGATCTCCACCATGCCCGGCCGGAATGACGTTCTATCAGGGTCATTGCTCTCCACCATGCAAACCCGGCTTGCCTGGCCACCGCTCATTGTTGCAGGGCCTTGAATTAACACGCTTGCACAGCTGCCGGTTCCGGCGGGTAAAAATTTGCGTAAAATACGCCGTCCAGCTCCGAATCAGCTCCCCAGGGGACCATATAACAGCCATGCCAGATTCAATACTCGCCCTTATGGAACCTTACCACCTCAATGAGCAGCACCTGTGGCTGGCGCTGGAAGTACTGGCTGTTCTCACGGTGCTGTTGCTCCTGTTCCGAAAACCCCTGCAGCACTGGCGCCAGGAGCGCCAGATACGGCGGGCCCTGAAGCGTCTCGGCGCCAGGGGCCTGCAAAATATCCGCCTGCCCGACGGCCTGGGCAGCGAGGTCATGATTGACAACCTGCTGCTGGCGACCGACGCAATCCTGGTTGTCGACGTGAAGCGTTTTGACGGACTGATTTTCGGCGGCAGCAAGACCGACATCTGGACGCAGGTGATCAACAAACACAGCTACCGGTTTCCCAACCCCGATCAACAGCTCCAGCTACAGGTCGCTGCAGTCAGGACCATCGTGCCCCGAGTGCCGGTCAGAGGCCTGCACCTGTTTACCCATAAGTCAAAGTTCCCCAAGGGCAAGCCACCCGGCGTGCTGCAGCTGGCGGATATCCGCAAACAACCCCGCCGACCCAGGCTGAAGGACATCCCAGCTGAGCTGCGTTCGGCCTGGGAGGAACTCTGCACGTCACTGCCATGAATTTGTACAACGGGCAGCAGGCATAGCCCGGTGGGACAGCCCGGCACACACAGACGCAGACTGTTGCTGACAGCGGCACTGCTGCTATTCGTTCTGCTGTGGGCATACGAGACCGACAGGCTGTTCGAGCGTGACGCACCCGGCAGCCTTTCCTGTGCGGTATACAAGGAGAACATCAACAGCCTGTATCGATTGATACCAAACGCTACGGCACCGGAAACACGCTGCCAGCGGACACCGCCCCGCTGCGGTCCAACCGGACTGCTCTTTAATCCGGCCGGTATGCAAACCTATTACTACAGGTCGCAGTGTTACCATGACCTGGCGGTCTCGACACTGGACGCGGCATTCTGCGCGGAGGTCAGCGAGCGCCGCTCCCTGTTGTTTGATGGTTCCTACTATTCAGTGCAGGCGTGCCTGGCGAAGATCCGGCAGCTTCACGCAGACCGTGCCGCACCCCGGGTCGACCCGGCCGCTGTTGCCAGAATCGATGATCTGACGGCGGCATTCGACCAGGACCAGCACCTCTCTGTCACGCTCACGTTTTCACCTGACCTACCGGTCTATGGCGCATACGCCATCGCAACGACGGCACACCTCCACACACACAGCACGGGGACCGCACAGGGCTCGCAGGTGACGCTGGCACTGAATGCCAACCACCCCGCCATCACGCGCGACCTGCGTTATGCGCGGCTGCTGCCCGTTGGCAACGAGGTGTTGCAGCTAACACCGGAACTCGGCAATCCCGCAGCGCTGACCTACCGGGTCGACACCGGGCAACTCGCCGAATACCTGCAGCGTGCTGGCGAGCGCGGCTTCAGGCTCAGCGTCAGGCTGCAGTTCCTGGAAAGCGCCGCCGGGGCGCTGGCCGACCCTGCCCTGCCAAGGGATGCCTACATCAGTGAAAAAGTCATGCGCATCACGACACAGGCAGCAGCCCCCCGGCAGCACGGTACCTGACTCAACCGTCGCGGGCCGGATTCAGGTGCTGCAGGTCATCAAGGCCCGGCCCGCTCAAGCGCCAGGCCTGGGCGAAACCACGCACATAGGTCCCGCGCACCGGTGACAGGCAGATTAGTTGAAAGTCAGGCAGATTCCGCAGCGTCTCCATGACCGTCCCGAAGCGCTGTTCAAATAACTGCATGATGTCATTGAAATGCTGGCTGTTCCGTGCGACCCGGGTAGCCTGGCACTGGTAACTGAGGCGTTCGCGGGCGAAGGCATCGGGCGCTGACTGCTCCTCCTGTATCAATAGCACGCCGGCTTGCGGGCTCGACCCGAGGTTCGAGGTATGCCGCGACAGTGCGCTGACATAGATATAAAACTCGCCTGCATCCCCCATGACCATTGGCACGGCGCTGGCTTCAGGCTCACCCGCGGGTGAGACAGTTGCAAGAAGTAGACTGTTAAAACCAGCCCGAAAAGCCTGCATCTCTGCACGGAGACGACTATGTGAAGTGATATCCTTGCTCATACATCCTCCATCCAGCCGGGGTGTCATTGCTGATTGGCGATACTGGCACAAGCCGCGAACCCACACAAAAACCCGCCCCTTGCACCCCTGTTTTTGCCCTTTAGAGTATCAGTCTGCCGTCGTGGCCGCGGGGCCGGATTGCGATTACACTTGCCACCATGAAGGAGACCCTGAAAGACGCCATTCACCAGCAGCGGCTCACGCTGGCGGAGCTGCTGTCCGCACCGTTGGCCGACCTGTCCGAAAAGTGCGCGGCCGTGTGGGGGCAGCGCGAACAGCTCGACATCGTGCTGAGCGACGGGTTTCGCAACGTGCCACACTGCCTGTTCCTGTACGTGCTCGACACCAACGGCATCCAGATCAGCGACAACGTCAGCAGCAGCGGGCTGCTGCCCGAACACTACGGGCGTGACCGCTCGCGGCGCCCCTACATGCGCGAGACCGTCCCCTCCTGGGGCTTCCTGCTGTCCGATGCCTACCTCAGCCTGCGCGCCAACCGGCCCTCGCTGACGGCCCTGCAGGTGGTCCGTAGTGGTAATGAAATGCTTGGCTTCCTGGGGGCCGACTTCGACCTGCGTGACCTGCCGGTCACCGCCGCGCTTTACGAGGAGTCCAGCGACTGGCGCCAGGTCAAGGGCGATCCGGCCATCCGTGGCACAGTCTTCCAGCAATGCCGCGTCGACAGCCTGATGGATCGCAACATGGACCCGGCCATGGCCATTCTCGAGGAGTTGCTGACCGAGCGCGGCATGTTCCAGGGTGTGATCCACTTCTCCAGCAGTCGTGCCACCATCTGGCTGATGGACGACCCGTTCCGCTACCGCATCCTCGACCACGAAGCGCTCAGTGATCCGGATGTCTGCATGCTCTATTCACGCAGGTCCTACCCCGAGGATGCGCTCATCCCCCCGGACCGGATCAAACCTCTTCTGAACGGCATGCGCCAGCTACGACTGGCAGACGAAACGCTCTACCTGCGCTCGGCCTCGATCAATATCTTCAACGGGATGATCAGCCTGACCTTTTCCTGCGACGGCACGCACTACATGTCGTGGCGGGAGTTTCTCGACAAGGACATTTCGTTCTGGGTGGGCTGTGCGGCGTAGAGGATCGGCCCGCCTAACCTTCCTCGTAGCGTGAAGTGTTGAACTTCCGGCTGAATATTTTATAGACCTCGGCCAGCGTGCGCGGCTTGCTGTCCCGGTTACGAAAAATGCTCTGGTTGCGTCTGGCCGCCCCCGGAAAAATATCACGCGCTATCTTATCGGGGTCCTCGTTGAGGGCCTTCAGAAATGAAATGGCACCTGATGCACCCAGGAAGTGCGTCAGGTAAAGCTCGGTGCGGCCCGGTTCCCGGTCAAGAGAGTACAACAGCCTCTGCATGTTCCGCTTGACGTATTCCGCCGCCAGCAGTGCGGCTATTCTCGGGTTGTGGCGCAGGTCGAGCACATGCTGGTACACGGCCGAATCATGGATGACAGGCTGCGTCTTTCCCTTGCTGTTAACCACCTCTTCAACCTGGGAGGCATACAGCCCTATGCCGTACTTATCCCCATACTCCCTGACGGCTTCCAGCCAGGTATCGTCCTTGAACTGGTAAAGTCCGGCAGCCGACGTAGTCTGCGCCCTGGATGCAGGATCAAAGCTGCTCTCGACTTCGGCCAGTTCCATAAGAAAGGAAAAATCAACATCGGTGTGCAGGCTGCCCAGGCGGATTGCGGCCAGCACCCCACTGTCGATGTGGTATGTCTTTTGGTCCTCTCTGGCCTGGTCGGCAAACCTTTTAATCACGGGTGTCAGTTGATCAGCGGCCGGCACTTCCTCCATACCCGCCAATGGCAGGTACAACAACTTGAATTCCTCAAGCGCCCTTTCCGTCTGCGGATCCTTCAACCCGTCCGCATCTAGCTGGCCAAGGTTGAAGCCGAGCGCCATCAGATTGGTCTGTTGTTCCTTGACCTCCGGATCAAACACCAGCTTGTTGGCAGCCCCCGCTGCCTGCGTATCATCCATCAGCAGCAGCGGCCCCAAATTGTCATAGGCAGTCCGCTTGACCGGCTTGCGCACGACGCGGGTGGCCGCCGGCTCGGGTACCGGTACCTGCTTGATTGCTTCCTCTTCCATGCTCCCGGCATCAGGCACACTGGCTTGTGCGGTTTCCCTGTTCAGGGCCTCCAGCAGTCCCGTCAGTATCTCGTTCTGGTTGTGAAACAGCTGCTCCATGGATACCCGCATACCCTGGATACCCAGGTTGAGTTCTGCGAGTTCACCACGGCCCTCCTGGAAGCCTCGCAGCGTTACGGCACCGACCAGGGTGCCGCAGAGAAACAGCAGACCGGCAACAGCCGCCATCTGGAATACCGGCCGTGGCGGCCTGGCGGTCGCCGCCTGCATGGCCTCCAGCAACTGCCGGCCGACCTCGTTGAATACCTTTGCCTGGTCTGTCTGCAGCGACAGCAGGTTCTGCTGTTCGGACTGCAACAGGGCAAGTGTTTCCCGGGTCATGCCCAGGCTGGACTCATGCTGCTGGCGCTCCTGCTCCAGCTTGCCATCCAGCGTCATCAGCTGCTGTTCGGTGCTTGCCTGGCGCCGTAAGGCCTGTTGCAGCGACTCCTCCAGCTGCCGCGCCTGGCTGCGTTCCTGCTCCAGGCTGATTTCCAGCGAACTGAGCTGCTGCTCGGTGCTTGCCTGGCGCTGCGAGGCCTGATCCAGGGAGGCCTCCAGCAGCTGCACCTGGTGGCGCGCCGCGCTGTGCTCGAATTGAATACTGCTTAACTGCTGCCGCAGATCGGTAATCTGCTGCGCGTCTTTGTTGAGGGTACTCTGGAGTTCATTACGCACGCTCTCCAGTTCTGCGGACAGGGCCTGGTTCTCGCCCTGCGCGGCAGACAGTTCGCGTTCCAGCGCGGCTTTCCTCGGAAAGGCATGCTGTTTTATTGTTTGAAATGTTTTTTGCCAGTCCATCGTTGTTGTAATGCACTTATTTTTCTTGTTAAGCGACTGTTATTATTACTGCCGCTTATTATACTTCCACTGCCTGCCAACGCGAACCTGCATCCCCGGCGTCTCTGCCAGAACCAATTACGTTGCACTATCCCTTTCATATTCTTATGAAAACACGGGACACTGTCTATTGGACCAAGGTCGCAGACACACCAGCCCGCACCCCGGGCCGGCAGCGTGTTTTCCGCTTATAAAACAGAATTCAATTGTGGTCTGCCACCAATTTTGATATGTGGTTTGTCATGATCTGAAATAATCCAGCCCGTCTGCATTCCTGGAGGAACTCCATGCCCAATCCAGTGCTGTCAGTCCGCGACAGAACGGCTGCACCCGCTGCGGTTGATTTCATCCTTGACAAGCTGGCCGCCTACGACACCCACCTGCTGGACTGGATTCGCATCTATCCCATGACCGAGGAACAGCACAAGCCACGGATCGCCGGTGATTTTCCACCGGTCACCCTGAGTGTCTGCTGGCCCCCGCGCGAGCGCTACGTCGGCACCGGGGCACCACTGCCCGAGCACAAGTACCGGATCAAGGTGAATGTCTGGCAGGGCGGGGATTATCCGGCCCTGGAGCGCGACTGGGGACGGGTACCGGCTCGCCCCCTGCGGCGGCGGCGCGGTGTGAGGCAACGCTACACCACCCGGGGGATGTGCGAGTGGCGTCACCCGGACAGCCTGTCCGCGACCGTGCATGCTCTGGCACGGGCAATCTTTCTGTTTCTGGCCGACACCCGGCAGACCGACCAGCATCCCAGCAACAGCAACGCCAGCGCCTGGGGACACCGCTGGGCCGTGGAATGGCTGCATGCAAACGGGCAGAGATCAGCCGCCGAGTCGCTGGCCGCGCAGCTGGTGCAGTGGTACCTGATCCAGAGCAAGGGGATATGACCCGAATGCCGACAGCACGCAACGGCGCCAGACCCGTCTCCGTCCCGACAGACAGAGTAAAGCTGAAATGCTGAGCAGGTACTGGCTAATTGCCCTGGCCGGGGTGGTTGCGTTGATCGCAGTGCCGCTGTTTCTCTCCACAGAAGAGGAACAAATCCTCGAACAGCTCGAGCGGATCCGCAGCCTGGCAGAGATCACCTCAGCGGAGAACGGCATCCAGCAGCTCTCCAGGACCCGAGAGATTGCCCGGCAATTCAGTGCACACACGGTCTTTGATCTGACCAGTGCCGGTTATGGCATCACCGAAATCCCCAGCCGCCAGGAACTGGAGCAGAAAATCCTCAGTGGGCGCAACAGGATCATCGCCCTTGAACTCAGCCTTGATGAACCCGTGGTGCACATCGAGGGTGACACAGCCAGGGTCAGGGTCAGGGGCACCGCGCTGGGATCAATCCGGGGCGAACAGGGCCAGTTCCTTGATATACACACCATCGAGGTGCTGCTCGGCAAAGAGGACGGCGACTGGCGGGTCAGTGGCGCCACACACCTGCGTGATGAACGACAACCATGACAGGAGGAAAAGGGACATTCCGGTTGTTACACAATCGATATAGACATTAAGGAACCTCTGATGTGTCGTCATTCCGGCCGGAGCGCAGCGGAGTGCCGGAATCCAGTTCATATAATACAGTTGGTTACTGGATTCCGGCCTTCACCGGGATGACGGGATAATAATTAAACAGCTTCCTTAACAAAAAACCAGAATGACCCCTTTTATACTTCTACTCACTGCTGTCCCATAAACCTCCTCTCCCACCGGGACGACTCCAGGGATGGAGGAGGTAGAACGAAGTTTGGAACCAGAGTCGAGAGGGCTGGGGAGAGGGGATAAAATAAATGCAACTGCCTGTTTTTATATCCCCTCATCCTGACCTTCTTCCTCCGGAAGAAGGTCGTTTTGTTTATATGGCGGGGACGCAGATTCATGTCCCGTATGTGGCGGTGCCTGGTATCGTCTTGCCATACATTACTTTACAGATAATCCTGTCAATGTTTATGGGACAGCAGTGACTTCTACTCAAAAAACTGTGGAAGCACCCGGAATACCATAAAGGTCAGCAGGCCCATCCCTGCGCTCCAGGACATCCAGAAGCTCACCGGACTCTCGCTGCGTGAGATCTTGCCCAGCTTGCCCGTTTTCAGCTGCCAGAAGGCCCAGCCATAAGCCAGAATGAATATCACCACCGCCAGCAACAGCCCCATGCCATCCTCCTAACCGGGATGATTCGATTCAGCAGCTGCACCTGGTGTCCGCCACATTGGGCATGGCTGTCCTCCCCATATCCCTGCCGATAGATCAACCTGACCGCCTCGACCCCCCTATTTCAGCAGCGGGTGATCCTTCGGCAGCTGTCTGGCCACCCACATGGCAAGCCGGTGGCGCATGGACTTCTGCGAAACCTGTTCTTCGGGCATCGGCTGTATCACCTTGTCGTGGACCAGCAGTCGGTAAATGTACTCGATTCTCTCTTTTGCCGAGTCGGTCGGCTCGAACTTCACGACACCGCGTTCCTCGCCATATTTCATGCCGGCGCGAATCGCCTCCTTGACCAGCTCAGCTTCATTCTTGAGTTTTTTCATATCTCAACCATAGGAGGGATGTGATGAATTGACAAGTGACACAGCTTACCCGCCTGACTCTGCCTGTCTGTTCACCTTTGCGATGATATTCCCGGGGAAGAACATTCAAAATTGCATCCAGACGGAAAAGTCAGGGTTATCCGCCAGCCGAACCCGGCCATAGCTGCAGACCCAGCCGGATGAAGTTGACTGCCAGCAGTAGGTTACCGATCAGCAGAACAACGGCCAATCTATCAATACCCTGCTTCACCAGGTCACGCACACAGACACCAGCGGCGATGGCGGTTACCAGGAAACCGAACTCGGCCATGAGCAGGCCGGTCAGCAAAGGCAGCTTGTGCCCGCCTGCGCCACCAGGGGCACCGTAGCGCATCAGCACCAGGCCGAGCATCAGCCCCAGGCCCAATGCCAGCCAGGGGTAGGAGCGTTTCATAATTCAGCCGCCATAGAAATTGTCAGACCCGGATGATAACAGGGACATACCCTGATCAGCTGCCGTCCTTCCCGGAAGCCGGGGTCGGCCCCCTGTCAGGTGCCAGGAAAAGCCGCTCTGCATTGCCAAACGCAATGCCGGCCGCGATAGCGGGTGGCAACTGGCGCAACCATCCGCGAGCCACCTCCGCGAGATCGACCAGTTCCGCCCAGCGACCGGGGATGTAGGTGTCCATGCCTATCAGGCAACGTTGGGGAAAATCGGTAAACAGGTCCTCCCATTCGGGCCTCAGCTTCCCGTCCCGGGTGATGCCCTCCCGGAACGACAGCTCCAGGTAAAGTTGCCCATGCTCATTGAGCAGGTGGCGCAATATCGCAACGGGTACATCGAAGCCTGCATGGGCCCAGATGACCGGGATGTCCGGCGCCTGTTCGAGGATCACCGTCATCCCCGCCCGGTCGGTGTGCGCGTGCAAGGCCAGCTGATGTTCACGCGCCAGGCGGATGACCTCCGCCACGACCGTTGTCCGCGCGTCATCACCGAAGACGTGAAACTCGCCAATGCCACGATAAGGAATGCGTGTCAGTTGTTCACGCAGATACGGGGGTGTGGTCTCGTCCCTGAACCAGGTGTAGCGCCCGCTGCGGCTGGCATAGGGACGCAGCAAGGGGATGACACGCTCCGGGGCGAGACGGTAGAGCGTTTCCGCCCCCTCGGTGGGCGTCGCCGAGACCAGTGCCCGGGTGATACCGGCCTCCGTCAGTTTCTCCAGCACGCGCGCGGGTGGCAGCACCTCCCAGACGTCCGCGTTGTAATGAATATGCGCATCAAAGATGGGGATGGGCTGTTCCCCTGCCTTGATTGCGCTCAGTGGGAACAACAGGGCACAGCAGAGCAGCATCAGCAATCTGCTTATGCCTGTTAAGGCCGTCATTAAAGTCATACTTCCCTTTCGCGTGCGACTGACTCTCAACACGGTTCCCCCTGCTGCACCATGGGACTGCCTCACGCCGCTACTGTGCGACACTTCACACCCGCCTGGGGCCAGGGCGCACATTCCCGCATACGCTGCCATGCCCCGCTCTTCGATGAGCACCCGATCACAGTGCGCGCGACCCTCGACTACTAGGGTAGCAATCACCCGGTATCTTTCTCAAACCTTTCCACCGGTGGCGTGGAACAAATGGAGCATGAATATGAAAATTCAAATCGAACTGGCCGCACTCGGCCTGCTTGCCTGCTGCCTGGCGGCACCCTCTGCGCATGCCGGCGCCTTCGGCAACGACAGCATGGTCGGCAAACACTTCCAGGTGAACCTGATCGGCGTATCGCATGACAAGATCGCGGATATGACGGACACCAGTCGGCGGGCGATCTTCGTCCCGCTGAATAGCGGCGAGGATGTCGATCGCAAGGTAAAGATCAAGTACGTGGCGGGCGACAGCTTCGCGGTACTCGACGGCAATGCGACTGACGACAACCTCGCCGTCATCCAGGTCCCGCACGAGTACTGCGATGACTACACAACCGGCTGTACCGACCTGGTCGCCTATGATGTCTATGGCATTGCCCTGGGCAAACCCCATGGCGGTGCCCTGGTGTCCGCCGAGTGCAGCTACACCCTCACGGTCGTGGATACGGGCGGAACCGAGGGCCTGGAGTGCGAAGACACCCTGCTGATGGGCTCATTTGAACTCAGCCGCAGCAAGGGCAAACCCAGGGTCGAGGACATCACGGATATCTTCCGCGCCGAGGGCTGCCTGGACGTCGCCGAAGATGATGGCAGCTTCAGTGGCACCTGCGAGTCTGGCGATATTGAATTCAAAAATCTCTGGATATTCAATATCGAACAACTCTCAGAATACATGTGGGACTACGACAACAACGGCCTGAAGCTGATGCAGGTGCGTTTCTATCCTTCGGCCGACAACGGTTACATCGGGACAGTTCAGTAGCTCTGTGCGTGCCGTCCGAGAAATAAAGGGGCATGCTGGTTAATGACGATCGAGGTAATAACAATAAAATCAGAATACCTCCTTATCCCCCTTTTATCCTCTCTACCATGAGTGATAGCGGGGCCGGGCCTACCTGTCGCGATAGCGCTCGTGCCGCTGCTTGTTGAACAGGCGCTCCTCACGGTCCCGTTTCATATCGTGCCTGTAGTGCGGGTTCGGCCTGTATTTCTCGCTATGCTCCCTGTGCCTGGAATGCGGCTTATCCGAATCCACCCAGAGGCGCACGCGATCACGGCGGTCCAGGCGGTGCTTCGACGGCAGGTCCCTGACGCGCTTCCAGTGGTCATGGTCGCGATAGTAGTAGTGTCCTGATGAAATATGAAAATAGACACGCGTACTGGGATAGTAATGATAGCGATACGGGTAGTGATAATACTCGGACCGGTAAACCGGTGGCCCGTCACGATAGTACGCAGTGCATCCGACCATGCCGGTCAATAACACGGCGCCCGGGACCATCCACCAGGCTTTATCAGGCTTGAATCTGTTCATCTAACACCTCCCCGGGCGCTGGCCAGCCCGACGCGCTATCCGCACAGGTACCTGCCCCCTTTATATCTATAGCACACCCGTGTAGCGCAGGCCGATCAGCACCAGCACCAGGCACAGGAAGGCACGCAGGCCGTTTTCCGGGATGTACTTGCTGAGCGCCGGTCCGGTCGCCGAGCCGACGGCAACACCGACCATCAGGATACCCAGCAGCGCATAGTCCAGCTCGATACCCAGGCGGACATAGTTGCTGATCGAGGTGATCGCATGGATTGCGATCGCCAGTGCCGAGGTCCCGGCAATCACGTACATCGGCAGACGCATCACGATACTCATGAAGGGCACCAGCAGGAAGCCGCCGCCTACACCCAGGGCAGAGGACAGGACCGCGATACCCATACCGGTTGAAAACGGCAGCCAGGGATTGTAGGAGAACTTCTGCTTGCCGAAGCGGATAATGATTCGCCGCATTGAGAAGAACACGCACTCCACGCCCACATCACACAGCCTGCCGCCGCTCTTCACGTTCAACTCGAAGGCCTCCGCGGCCCGCATGACCTTGGTCAGTTCGGTGGTTCCCCTGGTGTGATGAAACAACTGCCAGGCCAGCTGTGCAGCAATGAAGAACACCAGCACAGCAAACACCGGCTTGAAGACCTGCATGTCGGACAACAGATTGACGGACAGGCTGCTACCCACCAGCGCCCCCAGCACACCGCCCGCGCCGAGCAGGAGGGCAAGGCTGTTGACCACGCGGCACTGGCGAATGTACAGCGGCACGGCAATCAGCGGGGTCACCAGCGTCAGCGCCTGCGCCATCGGCTTGACCAGGTTCGGGTTCTCGATGCCGAACACCGAGATCAGACCCACCGACGCCAGGATCCCGCCGGCCGCGCCCACTGTCGAGAACACAAAGCCCACCAGCACGCCCCAGCCCAGTAGCAGCCAGACAGAGACCACGATATCGGCGGTCTCAAAATGCACAGTCAGCACCTGCCTGAAATGTGTAAGCCCGTCGCAGCGTAACCGCGTGGCACCCGATCTCCCGGAGTTGCCTGCCCGTCACACCACCTCGCCGCGCTGCAGGTGCACCAGCTTTTTCTTATAGCGCGTCTGTACCACGTCGGTGAGCACCAGTACCGTGATGATGAAATAGAAGGTGGCCTTGCTCATCGGCACGATTTCATGACCGAACAATTTCAGGTGCGCCAGATGCCCGCCCTCGGTCAGCAGCATGATCCCCACCACCATCAGGATAAACAGGCCAAGCACCTCGTACATGCGGTTCTTCTCCAGGAAGGTCGCCACCCGGTCGGACAACCAGATCATAAGGGCCCCGCCGGCAAGGATCGCGGTCGCCATTATCCAGTAGACATCGCTCAGGGCCATGGCACTGAGAATGGAATCGAAGGAAAACACCAGGTTCATGGCGACGATGATAAAGATCACTTTTGCCGCCGAGCTCGGCTTGCGTGCCTCGTGCTCCAGGTCCGGCACGCTCAACATGTGCATGATTTCCTTCGTGGCGGTGTAGAGGATAAAGACCCCGCCCAGCAGCACGATCAGGCTGTGGAAGTTGAATTCACTGGCGATCACCTTCGGGATATTGATACCGAACATCGGATCCTGGAAATACTGGACCATTTTCATCAGCACTAACAGCAGCGCAATACGCAGGAACACCGCGATGCCGATGCCCAGGCGCCGCACCGTGGCCCGCTGGTGCAGCGGTGCACGTTTTGATTCCAGCGAAATGTACAGCAGGTTGTCAAATCCCAGGACCGCCTGCAGCAGAACCAGCATGCCCAGCGTCACCAGGTTGTCCAGACTCAGGATTTCCATGATTCAACACCTTTGTGGGAAGTATAAAAAACGTGTGGCGCGAAACTATACCGTAAAACAGCCAGCAGTTGCTCCGGTAAAAATCCCATTACTCAGGGACAAATTCACGCACGTCAAACCGCACTGCGGGCGGCCGCCTCAGCCATGTCCTGTTTCGGCCGGCACACCGGCCAATTGCCTGACCGCAGCAGCATCGCGCGCCGAACATACCTGCTCCGCCAGTACGCGGGCAGCACTGATCCGGGCCTGTGTAATGGTCTGCCCAAGCCAGGGCAGCAGGGTCGGTTCCACCGAGAACACCCGGAACCCCAGCCCCAGCAGGATCGGCAGGACACCCGGCAGCTGCGGCAGTACACCGCACAACTGGACGGCCTCGAGACGTTCCTCTGCGGCCACTACGACCTGTGCCAGGAAGCGGTACAGCGACGGGGCATAGGGATCGAGGTAGCGCGCCAGTTCGGGTCGGTCACGATCGGCACCGAACAGGCACTGCATCAGGTCGTTGCAGCCGATGCCGACAAAGTCCACCACCTCCAGCCATAGACCAATCTGCAGCGCAGCTGCCGGGGTTTCGGCCATGGCGCCGACCGCGACCGGGAGTGACAGCCGTGCGCGGACATCATCGCTCCATTCGATCAATTCTGCGCTGTCGGCTACATAGGGCAGCAGCACCCGCAGTTCGAACTTCCCGGCCAGTGCATCGATGGCCTCGAGCTGTGCCTGGTAGATACACTGCACGGGTTCTTCCCGGTACAGGCGCACGCCCTGTCGGCCCAGCACGCCGCCGGTCGCGGCATCCGGTGGCAGCCAGGCCGGGCGCTTGTCGGTGGCAACGTCGAACAGGCGGATGGTGACCGGCAGGTCGGAGGCCGACTCGCACAGCGTGCGGAACTCGTACTGGTAAAACGCCGCATCCGGAACCCGACCGTCGGCGGGCTCGAGGAACTCTGAACGCACCAGGCCGATGGACTCGGCCCCGTTATCAACCGCCATTTGCACCGCGCGCCGGTTGCGGGCACTGACGCGCAGATGGACTCTTTCTCCGTCTGCTGTAGCGCATTCTGCCACGGATGACGGCGGTGCCGGTGCCAGGCCGATAAGGGTGATGTTAGAGGTGACCAGGCCAGTCGCCCCATCGAGCGCTACCTCCATGCCCGGTTGCAGGGCTGATGCCTGCGCAGGCGAGACAATGACGGTCGGCACACCGCTGCCGAGCAGCGGGATCATGGCATGTGACAACGGCGCGCCGTGGATCACCACGAAGCCGGCCGGCGGTGGTTCAAACGGCCCCGCCACCGGCTGCTCCAGCAGCACGATCCGGCCACCACCACTGGCCGACAAGCCGCGCTGCACGACACCGCGCGCGGTCCCCGGTACGTAGGGCATCCCGGTGAAATAAACATCAGTCAATGTATATCACCATGCATTCCGATCGTGCGGTTCGTTATGTGCGTCACTCCATTATGCCCTAGGCCCGGCGCAGGAAGGCGAGCCATCGCGCCAGGTTGAGCAGGCTGGCCAGCGAACTGGCCACGTACGTGAATGCCGCTGCACGCAGGATACGACGCACCGCGACCTCGTCTCCGGGTTCGATGAAGTTGCCGGCCTTGAGGATCGGCAGCGCCTTGCGGAAGCTGGCGTCAAGCTCGACCGGCAGGGTGACCAGGTGCACCAGTGTGGCGCTGGCCATGCTGGCCAGCCCGATGGCGGCCATGACCAGCGCCGAGGTAGGTGCACGGGTGATGGCCACCGCCACCGGCATCAGGAACATGGCGCCGGCGCCGAGTTGCTGAGTGGTCTGGGCCAGTTTGACCAGGCGGTGGCGCAGCGCGAGCTTCGGTTCGTTGCGCTGGTGCTGTATCGCGTGACCGACCTCGTGCGCGGCCACTGCCACGGCCGTCAGCGAGTTGTGGTCGTAGTTGTCGGGGCTGAGGCGCACCGTGCGGCTTTCCGGGTCATAGTGATCGCCCTTATCGGTCTTCTCCACCTGCACACCCGGCATCTCAAAGCGGTCCAGCAAGTGGCGGGCCAGCTCACCGCCAGTACCGGGGATGCGCGGCAGCGCGTCCGCGTAGCGCCGGAAGGTATAGCGCGCCCACCACTGCGGTCCAAATACCAGCAGCAACAGGATCACGATAATGAACAGGATATGCATGATCCCTTATTCGACCACCACCCGGCAGAGTTGTCGACCGGCACCGGGGCCGAAGGCGCATCCGCCCGGCCGGAAATAAACAGATCTCATCTTCCAATAAATCAACAGGATGAGATACATTACACCCACATGCCATCAGCCGGGTCAGGAATACCGTCCCGCTGCCGATAATCACCATTATATTGGAGCGGTCCGGCTTCTACAGGGCGGCCTGCGTACTCCGGCCTGATCAGGGCCACCACTTGGACAACCTATGCTTATGCGGACCATGAAAAAACGCCTCCTGCTTTGCGGGCTCACGGCCAGCCTGTTTGCCGTGGCCGGCAGCGCCGCAGACGCCCCCCCCCTGAATCTGGCCAGCCTGAATTCGGACACCCGGCCCGATGCGTACGCGGCAGCCTCTCCCTGGGCGGCGCTGAACCCGCGCAAGCTGCAACTCAAGTCGGCCTCTGCCCTGGTTGTGGACCGGCACGGCAACGAGGTCTATGCCAAGCAGGCGGACACGCCCATGCCCATCGCTTCGATCACCAAGCTGATGACTGCCATGGTCATCCTGGACGCGGAGCTGCCGCTGCAGGAACGGATCACCATTACCCGGAATGACCGCGACCGCATCCGCAACACGGGATCGCGCCTGGGCTTCGGCGCCACCCTGACCCGGGGGGAACTGCTACGGCTGATGCTGATGGCATCGGAGAACCGCGCGGCCAGTGCCCTCGCCCGTACCTGGCCCGGTGGCAAACAGGAATTTGTGAAGGCCATGAACCTGAAGGCCTTCTCTCTGGGCATGCATGACAGCCGCTTTACCGGCCCCTCCGGACTGGATGCCGGCAACATCGCCTCGGCCCGCGACCTGGCAAAGCTGGTGCGCACCGCACGCGAGTACCCGCTGATCCACAAGGCGACCACCACACGCAGCATCAGCGTCAAACCCTGGAAGGGGCGTGGCGAACTGACTTTCCGTAACACCAATCGCCTGCTGAGAAACGGGAACTGGGAGATCCAGCTGAGCAAGACCGGCTACATCAGTGAGGCCGGACGCTGCCTGACCATGCAGGCGGAAATCGCCGACCAGCCCCTCACCATTATCCTGCTCAACTCCTACGGCAAGCTGTCACCCATGGGAGACTCCAACCGCATCCGCAAGTGGATCCAGGGCGGGATCGAGAGCTAGCCAACAAACCAACACCCCCGCAACCCGGATGGAGGGTGATAAGGATTTACCATTTTATTCTTCCGCGCAGCCACTTGACGGGCAGCAGCATCGACACCCTTTCCTGATAGTTCAGGTAGACCTCCCCGAACTCCCGCACCAGCTTCTTCTCCTCGAGATACGCGCCAACAATCAAATAAATTGAAAAGACGGCATTCAGTACGATAACTGAAAGATCGAGCGGCCGTGCCCAGATAATCAACAACAAGGCCAGGTACCAGGGATGCCGTATCACACTCAAAATGCCGGAGGTATCCAGTTCGCCGGTCTGTGTCATCGCCTTGGTGGAGACACCGTCCCTGATCTGGGCCAGGCCCAGAAAACGCCGCGCATCGTACTTGCGCGCACCCAGGACAAACAACAACAGCCCCAGGCCGATAAGCACGACCTGAATCACCCGCAGGTGACCCTCCCAGTCGAACACGGTCCCGGTCCTGACTGAGTGCTGGTAAAGAATCACAACCGCCAGGCTGAGAAACGCGAAGAAATTGAAGAACAGGCGATAGAACCGGAAGTGCTCACCCAGGCGTTGCCTGAGATATTCCGTCACCGTGACCGAAATCAGCGCACTATGCAGGGCACACCACGCAGCAACCAGCAGCGCCAGGACAATCTGGTCTGTATAATTCGAAAGTTCCATTCGCATCCAGGGGAAACGCTGTGTTGAAGTTCAAATCGCCCCGATTCCACCCAGTTTATCCCAGTCGATGTCGTGGCACAGGGCAACCCTTTTATTCCGTGCTACATTAGCCATACCGGGCCTGTACAAAAGCTCAGGGGGCTAAGCATGAGAGCGCGTACACTACTTTGGCTCACGCTGTTTGCCGTGGCAATGGCCTATGTCGAAGCCGCACTGGTCGTCCATCTGCGCCATCTCTATTATGCAGAAAACCCGCTGGCGATTTTTCCCCTGCAGCTGCTGTCGCACGCCGACCTCGGCATCGAACTGGCCCGTGAAGCGGCCACCCTCATCATGATCCTGAGCGTCGCCCTGCTGGCGGAACGTACGACAAGCCGCCGGTTCGCCGCCGGTGTCTACGTCTTCGGCGTCTGGGACCTCGGTTACTATGCCTGTCTCAAGCTCCTCATTGACTGGCCGCAAACCTGGCTTGAATGGGATGTGCTGTTCCTGATTCCCTGGCCATGGCTGGGACCGTGGCTGGCACCTGCCGTCATTGCGCTGTTGTTTGCGGTCTGGGGCGCCCGGGCACTGCTGTCCGGAATCAGTCCAGCGTTTACCCGGCGACGCATCCTGCTGTTCCTGCTTGGCGCCGCACTCGGATTGAGCGCCTTCCTCTGGCCCGGTGCCCAGTTGCTGCCCGGCGGCGAGGCCGCATTCAAGGGCTACCAACCCGCCGGATTTCCCTGGATCGTTTATATTGCAGGCTTGGCCTGCATGACGCTGAGCCTGTTTATGGGCTCAAGGGAACAGACAGACCGCCAGTGACAAGCGGGTGTCAGGCACGATTGGTCGAGGGGGGCTGGCCGATCTGGATATTCATGCTGGCACAAACATCCTCGAGACGTTGCAGCGAGATTGCTATTTCAAACTGACTGGCAAGCCGCCGCTGCGCATCAGCCAGTGACTGCGGCGGCGGTGACAGCCGCCCCAGGAATCCGGCGATATCCTCATACACCGCCCAGGGATAGATCAGCCAACGCCACTTGATGACCTTCCTGGCGTAATAATCCACGGCAAATCGGGTGGATGTCTTATGGTGCATGACGGCCGTACGAACCTCGGCGGGATGAAATGCCCGCAGGTGCTCGATGGCGGTCTCGAGGGTGTCGCCTGTATCGTTCACATCATCAACCAGCAGCACTTTCAATTC